>ERZ791731.237-NODE-237-length-34777-cov-47.0538_pt1 | contig 34777 bp, 24 predicted proteins | sample MGYA00509954_ERZ791731 | MGnify/ENA primary metagenome ERZ791731 (study PRJEB30046, sample SAMN00715134) | human gut metagenome | study: EMG produced TPA metagenomics assembly of the A metagenome-wide association study of gut microbiota in type 2...
TAGGGCTTACTAGGGACTTGCACCCATTAGACAATGCTCATGCCGAGCATACAAGACAAACAGCCGACTAGCGGATAAGGCGCTAGTCGGCTGTCCGGCTTCTGCCAGTTGGCTGTCCTACTCAAACAGCCAACTTATCTCCGAAAGATAAAACCTTTAATAATGAAACGAGCTGCCCCCCAGGAACTCTCGCAGAAGCGAAGTAGGCGGCAGATTATTATAAGGTATACCCTTGAAGTATTTCAGAAACTTAAGCAACCGGTAAGCCTCAGCATATTCCTCGCAATTCTCCGGAACCTGCTGCAGCAGCGGCTCTGCCTGCGTCTTAATCACAGCCAGCTCATAAAGCATCGCCGTATTGAGCATCGCATCGGCATTCTCCTGGAACGGGAATATCCACTTGTTCTCACCCGCCCTTACCGAAGGCCAGCGATGAATGGTTTCCTGGGCAGAGACACCCCGATACTTGTAATCGCGGATGATGCGGCGGAGCAAACGGTTGTCTGTCGTCGGGATATAATTGTGATTATCCAGAAGAATCGTGGTCAGCGCCGAAGCATATACTCTGAATATCTGCTCCTGTGGGATGTGGGCCGTCAGCTCTGGGTTCAATGCATGAATGCCCTCTACCACCAGCACATTGTTATCGTTCATCTTCAGCTTGTTGCCGCTCTTTTTACTCTTTCCGCTCTGGAAATCATACTTCGGCAATTCTACCTCCTCACCACGGAAGAGGGCATTGAACTGCTCGTTGATCAAATCGAGATCCAGGGCATAGATGCTCTCATAATCATATTCGCCCGAAGCATCCTTCGGCGTTTTCTCCCTATCTACGAAATAATCATCGAGCGAAATCTGGAGCGGTTTCAATCCGTTTACGGCAAGCTGTATGCTCAGGCGTTTGCACGAAGTGGTCTTGCCCGAAGAAGAAGGACCTGCCAGCAGTACCAGTTTCACGCCCTTGCGGCTGGCAATTTCCTCAGCAATCTTGGCAATCTTCTTCTCCTGCAGCGCCTCGCTGATATTGATGATGTCGGTAGAATGATTGGCGTCTATTGCCTGGTTAAAATCGCCTACAGTCCTGATGCCCAGGATACTCTGCCAGCGATGATGCTCCTTGAATATCTCAAACATCTTGTCCTGTCGGGTCATTTCGCCCAGCACATCCGGGTTCTTGAGCGAAGGAATGCGCAGGAGCATGCCATCATAATATTTCTCCAGCCCGAAGAGATAGAGCTGCGAGGTATTGGTGAGCAGCGTGCCGTAGTAATAATCTACATAATCACCTATTTTATAATAGGTAGTATAGATAGAGCCCGACGTCTTGAGCAGTTTCACCTTCTCAACATCCCCTTTCTCCTGGAACAGCGCAACTGCCTCTTCGGTAGGCACGGTGAAGCGGCATATCGGCATCCTGGCATCGATAATCTCCTGCATGCGACGGCGGATGATGTTCACATCTTCATCTACAACAGGTCTGCCCAGGCGGATATCTACGTAGAAACCATTCGATACGGGGATATCAATCACCACATCTGTAGCAGGATAAATGTCCTGTACCGCCTTGCAGAGAACAAAGAAGAGGGTACGGGTATATGCACGCGAACCGGATGAAGAAGTCATATCAAGGAATTCTACATCTTTAGAATTATAAACACGATAATGCATGCCTTCAACCTTGTTATTTACCCTTGCAGACACCGGTCCGTGGGTCATTTTAAGGTCAAATGCAGAAAAAATATCAAAAAGTGTGCTTCCGATTTCTACTTTCTGAGATTTTTTATTATTTTTGCAACGGATTTGAATTACTTGTTTCATTTGTATTAAAACTATGTTACAAAATTAAACTTAATCTACCCGCTCTCGAAGCCCCCAAAGGTGCTTTTTGAGCATCGGCTTACTCTTTTTAGAAGAGAGACGCCTACAGAGTGTAAAGTTACGAAGAAATTCGGAAACTTGATGTATTTGACAACATTAATTAAGTTATTATATGTCGATTTGGATATTTTTTAAGCTTATTGGAGCACTCGCCCTACTGATGTTCGGTATGAAGACCATGAGCGACAGTTTGCAGAAGATGGCAGGACCACAGCTCCGCCATGTGTTAGGAACAATGACCACCAACCGTTTGACGGGCATCCTCACGGGTACGCTCATCACCGCAGCGGTGCAGTCTTCTACAGCCACAACAGTGATGACCGTATCATTCGTTAATGCCGGTCTCCTTACCCTAGCCCAGGCTATCTCCGTTATCATGGGCGCCAACATAGGAACCACGCTCACCGCATGGATTATGAGTGCCGGTTTCTCGTTTAACATCACAGATTTTGTATGGCCGGCGTTCTTCATCGCCATCATCCTGATTTACAGCAAGAAGCGCAAGATTATCGGCGACTTCATCTTCGGTATATCCTTTATGTTTCTCGGTTTGGGAACTTTACGCCAAACCGGTATCGACATGGATCTGGCTCATAATCAGCCGGTTCTTGAATTCTTTGCAAGTTTCGACCCTCACAGTTTCCAGACCACCATCACCTTTCTGATTATCGGTAGTATACTCACTATGTGCGTGCAGAGTTCGGCAGCCGTCATGGCGATTACGATGATACTTTGCTCTACCGGCGTATTGCCTATCTATCAGGGTATTGCACTTGTGATGGGTGAGAATATCGGAACAACCGTAACCTCCAACGTGGCAGCGCTCACTGCCAATACCCAGGCCCGGAGAGCGGCGATGGCGCACATGGTATTCAACATCTTCGGTGTGCTTTGGATACTCTGCATATTCCACCCGTTCATCCATCTGGTTTGCGGCTGGGTAGGTTTCGACGATGCCATGGAGAAGACTGATCCTCATTTCGTAGCCAATGCAACCAAGCTATCCTTTGTGCTTGCCGCCTTCCATACCACCTTCAACCTCGCCAATACCTTTATCCTGGTATGGTTCATTCCACAGATAGAGAAGCTGGTATGCAAGATTATCCGTCCTAAGAAGAATACCGATGAGGACGACTTCCGCCTGCGCTTTATCCAGAGCGGTATCATGAAGACACCGGAAATCTCTGTCTTGGAGGCACAGAAGGAAATCCATTGTTTTGCAGAGCGCATCCAGCGCATGTTCGGCATGGTGAAGACGCTTCTTGGCGAGACCAATGAAGAAAAGTTTGTAAAACTCTATAGCCGCATCGAAAAATACGAAGGTATCTCTGACAACATGGAGATAGAGATTGCCAAGTATCTTGACCAGGTGAGCGATTCTCATCTTTCTGACGAGACCAAGGCAAAGATTCGTGCCATGCTCCGTGAGATTTCTGAAATCGAGAGTATCGGTGACAGCTGCTTCAACATCGCACGCACGCTGAACCGCCGTTTCAAGGGCAAGGAAGACTTCATCACTTCTCAGTATGAGCACATACATCAGATGATGGAACTTACGGATAATGCCCTCACCCAGATGAACATCACTTTGGTGGGTCATAAGGTGGATAACGATGCGAACCTCTCTTTCAACATCGAGAACGAGATCAACAACTATCGCAACCAGTTGAAGAGCCAGAACATCAACGATGTAAACAATCATCTCTACACCTACGCCATCGGTACGATGTATATGGACATCATCCAGGAGTGCGAGAAGCTCGGCGACTACGTGGTGAACGTAGTGGAAGCACGAATGGGTGTAAGACAGCACGAAGCTTGATTTTTAGTTAAGAGTTAAGAGTTTATAGTTAATAGGGCTTGAATATAGTTAAGAGTTAACAGTTAATAGTTTAAAGGGCATGAAGTTCACAAACGTGATCTCCATGCCCTTCGCTTTTCTTATACTTTTGTATTCTACTTTTATACTTACTATTCTTTTGTACGTGCTATTCTTTTTTACGTACGACCTCTTTGGCTTCTTTTTCATTTTCTACAATGCACCATTTGATGCCTCCGTTCTGTCCTGCCACATAATTGCAGAGCGGGATGCCGGGATGATGCAGATTGGAGAGATAGAGAGGCTCATCGGCTACAAACTGATGGCAGACGAAGGTATCGCCCACCGACAACTTGCTGTTCACGCTCTCCATCACCTCGAAGCGGTCGTCACCACAATATTCTACAACTATCACTCTTCCAGGATGCCAATTCACCTTCACCTGTTCGCCCAGGTTGAGCGCTTCCGCCACGAACTTGCTTTTCACGAAGAACCGGCTCGAAGAGACGGCATTCTTTCCTGCTACGAACGATTCCCAATCGGGATAGCCCACCATACGGGAGAGGAGATTGAGATTATATGCGCTTGGTTTGCAGGAAGAAGCCACGTATCCCCACATGCGTTTCAGGGTACTTATCGAGATGCTCTCTTTGGTATAGCCCAATATCTGGCAGGTAAGGAACTCAAAATCCTTAGGCGACATGATGGTTCTTCCCACCAATGTTTCCACCTCGTGTTTGAGTCGTTCGAAATCTTCTTGATTAAAATGTTCTACCATATCATATTCGTTTCTAGTTCGTTATTTTACAAATAAACCATTTGTGGCGACAAAGATAAGCAATATTTTCCATTCAATCCACATTTTCTCCCATTTTTTTCATTGCTTGATGAAATTGAACCAAAATGGACCAACCTACTCTCAAAAGTTTTTCGTAACTTTGCAGCCGACAACAAAATACAAGACAAAGATAAAGATAGCATAATAATGACAATAAGAGAGGTCTAGGACATAGTTTGACCAAGTAACTTCTAAGAACCGCACCATTAGGCTCTCTATCCCAAAAAATAATGGGGGGGTGGAGAGTTTTTTTTATGAATTTTGTTTGACCATAAAGAAAAAAATAGTATCTTTGCACAAGATATCTATCTTTATAGTGTACAACATAAAAAAAGAGCTCATGAAAAGAATATATCCAACACTTAGCATGATACTGTTGCTTGGCTTGCAAGCAACACCAACTTTTGCGCAGAATGATGACTTCGTGAAGCAGTTCCAGCAGGCAAGACAAGGCATGATGGACGACTATAACAAGTTCCGTAACACCATACTTACCGACTACGATAAGTACATGCAAGGTGCATGGAAAGAGTATTAAGAAATTTAAGGGAGATGCACGCTCACAGGTTCCAAAGCCTAAGACTCCACCTGTTTACGAGGAGCCTAAGCAGCCCGAAAAGCCGGTGAACATGAAACCGAAGATGCCAGTCAGCCCGATTGCACCTAAGGTTCGCCCTACCATCGACCCCGTAAACAAGCCAAAGCTGCCTGAGGAAAAAGCCGGATATTCCAGACATCGAATACAAAGGCTCGGGCATCCTGCTTCCGTCGTTGCTGATGCCAGCCGTGGCTGCTATCCCCGTGATGCCAGCCCTGCCCAAGATAGGACACGTAAAGGTGCCGGAAAGCAAGCCTACCATCGATGTGGATTACTATGGCGAGACCATCCAATTCCAGAAAGCCATTCTGCTGGAAAAGAGGGATATTGCTTCTACCAACGATGTGGCGGAATACTGGAAGATGCTGAAGAAGTCTGACCTCAAGGAGGTGACCCAGGCTTTTGCCACAGAATCCAGAAAGATGGGACTCAGCGACTGGGCATCGGCCATGCTCGTAGAGAAATACATCAACGCCGTAATGCCACAGGCCAGCCAAAACGAAAAAATTGTGGCAGCACAATATGTGCTTGCCAACTGTGGCTACAACGTGCGCCTAGGCATGAACGACCATGAGGTGGCAATGCTTATCCCCTACGTAGAGCACGTGTTCGAGAAATCGTACATCTATATCGATGCCAAGAAATATTATATCTATCCCAACATAGATGAAAGCGGCGCATTCCGCACCTGCAATCTGCCGAAGGATGCAGAACAGGGCAAGGACATGGAGCTGAGATTCACCGGTAAGGCCATGATTGGAAGCAACACCAAGCCATTCAGTTACCAGGGTGGCGGCATCACCCTGCAGGGCGAAGTGCCTACGGGCATCATGCCGCTGCTCAATGAATATCCGGTAATCGATATTCCCACCGTTGCCTCTTCTGTGGTAGATAAGAAGTTCCGCGACGGCGTGGTAGAACAGATCCGCAGCCAGGTAGAAGGATTGGACGAACAGGATGCAGCCAACCGCATCCTCCGATTCATACAGAAGGGATTCCCATACGCCACCGATGATGAGCAGTTTAAGCGCGAGAAGTATTTCTACTTCGAGGAGACGCTCTATTATCCGCAGTGCGACTGCGAGGATCGCGCCATCTTCTACGCCTATCTGGTGCACGAGATTCTGGGTCTTGATGTGCATCTCATCCAGTTCCCTGGTCATGAGTGTACTGCCGTGGCTTTCAACCAGCCAGTGGCAAACGGCACATCTTACGAATACAAGGGCAAGACCTACTACATCTGCGACCCAACCTATATCGGCGCAAGAATAGGCAGATGTATGCCAAGTTACGCAAAGGAGTCGCCACAGATTGAAGTGTGGTACTAAAGAATAAAAATGCAAAAGGGTGTGTCATGGACTTATGGCACACCCTCAAAATACTCCTTATCATTTTTTAAAAGCCAATAAGATGAATTGTAACATCTCCTATAATATCTACAATAAATGTATATTTGCAGGGCCAAACGTCTTGCAAATAATCCTCGTGGCTTTGTTATCTATAAATTATCTTTCCATATTTGCCTACAATAAGACAGAAAGAATAAAAATAGAAAAAACACCAGAGATTCAAAAAGGAAAAAATTGCATCTGGCATATAACAACACCATCTGGCATAAGCAACGTGGATTATATAAAATACCTAGACAAGAATGATACTATTATTGTCGTGGCAGACAAGCAATTGTCTAAGTATATTCGCACGAAAGACGGATTATCCTTAATGACCTCAGAAAATCCTACCACATTCTTAGAATATAACCCAAAAGGATTGCAGATTATCCCCTTTAATCTGCAACTAAACGACTCTGTAGTTTCACCTTATAATGCCGAGGGGGTATATTGCGGAAAATACAATATGAGTATTAGTGGAAATCAGGTTATTAAGGTTATTGGTATGGGGAAAATGATGGTGAATCAAGAAGAAGTAATCGAAAATGTCGTATTGCTGGTTCGTGAAAAAAAAGAAAATGTATCTATTAATTATCCTCAAAAAAGAGAGCAAGCTCCCATAACAAGAATGGTAAAATCATATATATGGTATGATGCTACAAATTATCAAGTCATATTGAATTATGAAAATCAGAGGTTTTTTGCAAACAATCTTCTCGTTTCCCAAAACTCAGTTTGCTATAAATATCATAGCAACACTTTTCTGGAATCTCAAGAAGACGAAAAAAACACAAACAATCAAAAAGATCTTCCATTGTTTGAGTATAGTCTGAGTGTTACTGCCAAACAGCTAAAAATCAGCTATAGTAGCGCAAAAAGCCACGACTTCAGAATTCAAATTTGTGACATTGCAGGAATTGTATACTGCAGCAAGAATTATTCCAAACAAAATATACTTCCATCTGGAGAACTCAGTTTTAATTTATCTCATCTATGCAAAGGTATTTATGTAGCCTACATATTTATTGATGGTCAAGTATATTGTAAATCTTTCAGCCTATGAAATTGACATATAAAAGAATCGCTCTGTCTGCTCTGCTCATGGTTTTCCGCCTGATAGCCATAGCGCAATCAGCAAACGCCAACTACGTCAAGACAGAAATCTTCACGACACCTTCGGGGAGTAACAATTGTATAAACATAGATTACTTTGACAAAAAGGGAAGATTAAGCCAAAACCTCAACAATGGCTCGGGTAATGGCAATTATGTGCGTACTTATTACGAGTACAACAATAGCGGAATGCTTAACAGGCAGTCCTCTCTCATAGATTCTCAAAATGACTGTTCGTATAAAACCTCCTATAATCTAACCCAGGAGTCGCGAGACAGTTATGATGAGGACGAGTTTGCATACACAACCCTATCATATGACGGACTAGGCAACTTATCTTCTATTCTTGGTCCTGGTTTTGACTGGTATGACGATGAAAGATCCGTAAACTACGACTTCTTACTCAACAAGGCAAACACCATTAAACACTATACCATTTCAGAACAGGATGGAATTCTCATAGACAAAGGAGAGTTCTATGAAAAAGACAAGCTGAAATGTCAGAAAAGACGGGATGAAAACGGTCATGTAAAAGAGGTATATTTTGATGAGTTGGGAAGGAAGGTCTTGGAACGGGGTATCGGGGAAGAAAATCATGACACCTATTATGTCTACGATAAACTTAACAGATTACGTTATGTCCTAACTCCCCAATATCAAAAGACACCTGATGTATCACTATACACCTACCAATATTCATATGACGAGAGAAACCGTATAGTTAGCAAAATTCTCCCTGGGGGGATTAAAACACTCTTTGGATACAATTCTAGCGATAAGCTTGTAATTATGCAAGATGCCATGCTCTGCACGAGAAGCTTGTATAGAGTCTTCATGTATGATGCCCTAGGAAGACTTTGCATACAAGGAACCTGTTCTCAAGACATCCACTTAAACGGCGAGAATGCAATTAAGTATAATTCTCATTCCTCAGGAATAGCCCAAACGGGATATGTATGCCAGGAGCCATGCGAATTTCAAGATTTCGAGTTGGAGGAAGTGCGATATTATGACAATTATGATTTTTTGGCAAGTTCCCTCTTCCAGAATGTCGGCATATCTGGAAAACTAAATTCTAAAGAACAGGTCTCTGATGGCAACATGACCATCACGGAAAACATCACTGCCCAGACTAAAAGTCTCCTCACTGGGCAACTTCAAGTATGTTCATCCGGTGAAAAGCTCTACCATGCCCACTATTATGATCATAGAGGAAGACTTGCAGAAAGTGTAGGCTCGTACGGAGCAGACAAAAGCCTGCTCATAGCCTATGACCTAAACTATACGGGATTGCCAGAGAGGAGCCTAAGTATCCTGAATTACAGGGGTACCACACATACTTTTGCCAGCAAAAACAGTTACCACTCTGCAACAGGAAAGAGAATAGAGAGCAAACTCTCTATTGATGGACAGCCCTATCAGGTTACATCCAAGCCCGTATATGACAAATTAGGCAGATTGGTGTCACACATACAAGGAAATGCCAGCACCAACTATAAATATAATACCCGTGGATGGCTGAGAAATATTAAGTCTCCAGGTTTGGATGAGGAACTGATGTACACATACTATGAGATGAACGAAGGGAATGACTTTTTCAATGGCAATCTTGCAACTGCGGAGTTCACCTTGCCAAACAGCATGGAGAAACATCATGTAGAGCATAATTATGATAAGCTTGACCGCTTGACAGAGTGTATATATTATACAAATGACAATGGTGTAATAGTACAGGATTGGAAATACGGAGTGAAGATACCATCCTATGATCTGAATGGCAACATCAACCAGTTGAAACGTCAAGGGAAAAAAGACGATGGAACCTTTGGACTCGTTGATAATCTGACGCTGAAATATACGGGAAACCAGCTCAAATCTGTATCGGATTACGCAGAAGACGTCTGTCATAAAGGTAGTACAGATTTCAAGGACGGATACAACTTTGATGTAGAATATGTTTATGATGCGAATGGTGCCATGACAAACGACAAGAATAAAGGTATCGAGCTGTTTGAATATGACCAGCTGAATTTTCCCAAACGCATCAGGATGAAAAATAGTCATCAAGTAGAATATTGCTATACTCCAAACGGAGGAAAACTGAGGGTTGTACATCATTTACAATCCCCTGTACCTTTTGTTCCCAGTGGGCTTCAATTGACGGAATCGGCATCGCAATACACTGTAACCAGCGACACTACCGAATATCTTGGTAATTTCATCTTAAGAAACGGAGTGGTGGACAAAGTCCTTTTTAATGGTGGCTTCGCATCCCTCAATGAAGGAATAGCGCACTACCATTATTTTACGCAAGACCAACAAGGAAGCGTTAGAGCCGTCTTTGATGAAAAAGGCAAGGTAGAACAATACCTTACCTATGATGCCCTAGGCAACATCATCCCGGACCTCAGTTCCAATGTGGATTTTCAACCATACGCATTCAACGGAAAAGAACTGGACAAGACATTTGGGTTGAACCTGCATGATTTTGGCTTCAGAAACTACGATAGTACCCTTGGGCGATGGACTAGTATGGATCGTAAAAGCGAAGATTATGCCTCTACGACTCCCTATGCCTTTTGCCTCAACAACTTTGCCAATGGCAAGGATCCTTTTGGACTTGACTACTGGTCTACGTCTGATCCTGATGTGATAAGACGCTTCATGGAAGGCATTAATGAAGGAAATCCGCCTGCCGATTACTACAAGGATTTCGAGCTTCATGCCAAAGACGCCGATTTTCTTTCAAATCTTACCTACAATGATGAGAAAGAGGAATATTACGTCAATTTTGGACGAATAGAAAAAGGGGAAGTAACGAGTGTCGGGTTAACTTTTAGAGCCGGAATGGCTTTGGTTGGCAATGCATTCCAGACTATCAAAACCTTACAAAACATAAATGTAGGTCTGTTTGGAACAGGAAGTTCCATCAGTCTCCAAAATGAACTGTTTGATGTCGCCACCGCTATGCAGACAGATAACTCTTATATGAGAATGCATACGAAATCGTATAACGAACTGACGAATCTGAACCTAAAGGCATTCGGAAGTGGGACGAGCAAGTTCATTAATGCAAGTAAAATGGCAGGAAAATTACTGGGGCGTGGTGGCCTTTTTATTTCTGGAATAGATATATTTGAGTATTTATATCATGGGGGGACTAATATGAATATATATATAAAAGATATTACAGATATTATTATGGGAGGTCTATCTATGTATGGAGGTCCTATAGGTCTCGGCATTGGCATTGCATATACTCTGAGTATGATGTATTTAGAATCAAGTGGAAAAATAAATTTAGAAAGAACATATTGATATGGAATTATTAAAATTAATATTTTACAAAACTTACTGTTGGCAAAGAAGGTTCGGTTATGGTATATTTGATACCATTTTTGCACTCTGTGGCTCTTTGTCTGTTTGGTTGAATGCACTGGCTATTTTAATGGTGGATCTAATCGGAAGAGAAAACTTACCATCCATCAACAGTGATACTTTAGTTTTTTCACTATTGACACTTCATGTCTCTATTCCAATTATACTAACCATTGTATTATTGCCAAACAGAAGATATTATATAATACTCCTGCAAATGCATAGAAAGTACAAGAATAAATATAGATGGCTTGCATTATCTTTCATTATAATTCCTACACTATTATTAATTTTAGGAATTTTGCCCGTTATTATAAGATTAAGCCAAACATAAATTTAGAAAGAACATATTGATATGGAATTATTAAAATTAATATTTTATAAGATTTACTGTTGGCAAAGAAGATTCGGTGGTGGTATATTTGATACCATCATCGGGCTTTCTGCATCTTTGTCAGGTTACGTTGGAGCACTGATATTTATTATAATAGATCTAGTCGGAAGGGAAAACTTACAACACATCAGCGCTGATACTGTAGTTTTTTCTCTGCTGGCATTCGATGTTTCTGTTCCAATTATATTGTTTAGTGTATTATTTCCAAACAGAAGATATTATAGAATACTCCTGCAAATGCATAGAAAGTACAAGAATAAATATAGATGGCTTGCATTAGTCTTCATTGTAGCTCCTGTACTGCTATTTGGTTTAGCACTTTTGCCAGAAATTATAAGATTAAGACAATTACAATGACATAGAAATATAAAGTTAAAACAAACGCATTGATATGAAAATAAATAACATTTACAGAAGCATTATAGCTTTCATGCTATTTTTTACTCCAATGGAAGTCTTATCACAAAGTGATACTGTCTCTAATATTACAAACAAACATTTTGACAGCAATCCAAGCTATGAATATGCAACCGCTTCTACGGTTCTTACTCAATCAGACATCGTGACACAAGACATCCTCTTTGCACCCAAATCACCAACCGTAGCAGGATTGGTACAGGCCATAGACTGCCCAGTTTCATACTATACGGGAACTCCGGAAATAAACATACCGTTATATACAATTCCTTTGCGTGGTCTGGAACTACCCATCAACCTAAGCTATCATGCGTCAGGCATCAAAGTTGCCCAAGAGGCATCATGGGTAGGCCTTGGATGGAATCTCAATTGTGCAGGTATGATAACTCGTACAGTCAAATGCGGTGATGATTTTCATGAATACGGCGCAGGGCATGACAATGGGATGGAGGAAGGATATTACTTTGCTCCAGAAGCCAAAGCTCCAATTGACAAGAGCTACTTTAAAACTAACAACCTAGGCGCAAGTTGGTTGTTGGTCAAAGATTCTGAACCAGATGTATTCTGCTATTGCATACCAGGCTCTTCTGGTAAGTTCCTGATTGACAAGACTAGAGGACCTATACTCTTGTCATGCACAGGAAAGAACCATGTACAGATAAAAATACACGGAAAAAGCGTCAACAAAAGTGGCTCTTTTACCTTCGAGGTAGTGGATACCTATGGTAATCAGTACTTCTTTGAATTGAAGGAGACGACTCATTGTTTCCATAGAAATAATGAGCTAAACATGAACTACACATTAACACAAGCAGTTTGTGACGAGTTCGAACAACGTGTAAGCGATATGTATCCCTCCTCTTTCGACTATACATCCTCATGGTTATTAACAAAGATAGTTACTTCCAAGAAACAGGTCATTACATTTGAATATGAAGCAGAAAACTATCAGCTACCAACAGTGGAATCAGTCTTAAAGTATAATTTGCTAAATACAAGTGGCAATGGTTACACCATGTCTTCCAGCCCTCAATATTCTTGCAGCAAAACAATGATTGAAGGATATCATCTGGCAAAAATCACCTGGGATGCAGGAAGTATTAACTTTCAAACAACAACCCGTGAGGACATTAAGGCATGCAATAGTATGTATCCCTTGAATGTTCCCAAGAAATTGGTTGGGCTTTACATCAAGGACAAAACAGATGATATCATTAAAAGCTATTCATTCTCTTATAAATACATGAACGCTAACAGAACAGATTCATACGCTCATGTATTCAAAAGACTCATGCTTGTTTCTGTAATTGATAATACAGATAAAACTATCAAGTATTCAATGGAGTACTATCCAGGAGACTTGCCGGCTAAGAACTCTAACAATACTGACTCATGGGGGTATAGCAATGGAATAAAACAAGGGGCAAACTTTTATTTTCCAGCTTCATATAATGGAATACTTTATCATGGAGCCGACAAGACACCGAACTTAAATTCTATGAGAGTGGGAACTTTGCAAAAGCTAAAATTTCCAACAGGAGAAGAATATGAATACAATTATGAAGTACCAACAAGTAAGACTCCACCGACAACAGTCAGCAAAAAAATATCGGCAAGTCTAGGTGCCTGCTATACAGATAAGGTTGATGATGAAGATTATACGGATATTCCTAGAACAAGAACGGAAACTATAAAGATTGACACATATACCGTTTTTGAAATTCATGGTTATGCCGAAAATTTATTAATCGGTTCTTCTGATTTACCATATCTTTATAACAATGAATCATATCCAGTGTTTAGAGTATATAGAATAAAGAATGATGGAAGCAAGAACGAAAATTGGTATTATTCTCTAACGGCACCGAATGAAATGATAAATGCAGGAAATCCTTATCAGTACCCTAGCTATAATCTAGGATTGCCTGCTGGCACTTATAGTTTCGAGATATATTCCCCGATAAAGGATGCCTACTTTGCCATATATTACACATATACGGGAACCTGTGTTGAACCTGGGGTAGAAGTACCTATTGGAGGATTGCGTATTAAGGAAATACGAGGTACCGAAACACGGTCTTTTAATTATAGTGCTGGAAACTTATTAATGCCACAAACGACCTCCTATGTATATAACCTTCAATATTTCCAAGATGCCTCAAATAATTCATCAAAAACATACCTGGTTCAAAGTTCTCATGCTGTAACACCTATGAGTACCTTGAAAGATGGATATATTTATGGATATAACAATGTGAAAGAAACTTGTGGTAAATATTCTGTTTCATACGAGTATATCAACGAACCAGAAATGAGCCAGGAAGAAAACTATCCTTTCATACCAACCATACTCAACTGCAAAAATGGACTTCTTACGAAGAAATCGATTTACGAATGGAAGACATGTAAACAAGTGGAGGAATATAACTATGATACATTTGGCAACAAGAATGTATATGGGTTCGTTTATATGCCACATGAACGAAATGTTCATTCATACATATATGAAATAGAACAACCACTACTAACTTCCGCCAGAAAAGAAACGTATTATGGGAAAGATTTCAAAGAAGAAGAGATGTACTATTCATACAATCCATATTTCCAATTGGGTGAGACTGAAACTATCACATCCTTGGGGACATATAAAGATGTATGTTTGTATCCGTCAGATAAAAACGACAATTTATACAAACAGATGACAGAAGCTAATATCGTAGGAATTCCTATAGAAAGCCAAAGTTATCTTAACGAGAAAATAATATCCGCAAATAAAACTGAATATGGCAAGCAGGGGAATACTTATGTGCCATTAGCTCAATATAAAGCAGAACTGAATACCCCTATTGATGTCTCTGTTTTAAAGAGCGCATATGCAAAAAGGAAAGATTTTGGGCATTATTCATCTTATGGAAATCCTCGGGAAATCGTAGAGAATCATACTTCCACCATTCTTATATGGTCATATCTGGGAATGTATCCTATAGCAAAGATTACGAATTGCAATTATTCTGAGTTAATTCAATATTTACCAGAATCAACATTGAACACGATAGAAGCCAGATCGGTACCGACTGAAAATGATTGGAAACAAATAGAAAAATTAAGACTACAGTTACCACATGCGATGATAATAACTTTGGAATACAAGCCTTACGTTGGTATCATAAGACAAACAGACGAACGAGGCTTTTCCACCTATTTTACATATGACAATTCTGGCAGGTTAATTGAAGAATATTTTTATGAGAATGACAAGAAAATGATATTGAAAAAATATTCATATCATTACCAAACAGAATAATGTCATATAGGAAGGGGCTAAAAGAAACCCGATAAATAATCTTCAAATGTCAAAATGCCTCAATTACGAGGGTGTGTCATGGACTTATGGCACACCCTCTTTTATATTTTCAGACTATCCTCTTTATATTCCATGCTTGCCTTATTCATATTCCTCAATATGCCTGAACTTACCCCAAGGAGATTTCCGATAGGCATCAAGGCTGCCCTTGGGAACCATCAGCTTTACCTTTTCAAAGCAAGGAGCCTCGAATACATCCGTGATTTTGGTTTTCCAGATGGCATTGCCTATAATGGGCGGCTCTACACTGCGGAAACAGATGCTCTGAATATGCGGACTGCCGGTAACCATGCCACGCATCACATGAAATCTGATATCAGGGAATACCAGCCACTTCAGAACGGCATGCCGGGCAAAGGCATTCTTCTCTATCTCATCCACCTTATAGGTCATGCCCTGATAAGTCACCGTCTTGGGAACCTCGATGCAGGAATCCTTTTGGTTGATAGCCTTCAGCGAAACAACACCGCCGCCCCAGGAAGTACACAGAAAGTTGCCCACCTTAAACTGGGATACCACATCATAGATGGTTTCGGGCTGGTTCACCTTATTATATATAGCACCTCCGGCGATGCCCACCAGCAGCAACCCCAGAACTATCCAGAGCGCCATCAGGGAGCGGTGGAGAAACAGGATGTGATGACGCAGGGCTGCTACATTAGGATAGCGAGCTTCGAGGGGACAGAGACAGTGCCCGATGGAAAGTCTGCAGGACAAGCCGAGCTGCAGCTTATCCAGGATGACACCCAGACTGTAGATGTCGTTGCGCACATCGGTGGGGCCACCCTTCTGCTGTTCGGGCGAGATATATCCTTCGGTACCCGCAGGCGATTTCAATATGGCATAGTAATCGGCATCCGACAATCCAAAGTCTATCACCTTCACCACACAGCCGCTGCGCGTAACCATGATATTCGAGAGTTTCAGGTCGCGATGCACCACCTGCTGGCTATGCACATATTCCATCACTTCGAGCAACTGATGAGCCACCTGCTGGCGCTGCGACCGGGAATGCGGCTTCTGAAGCCATTCATCCAGAGTCACCCCATCAATCCACTCCTGCACCAGGCATTCTCCGTAACCATCCACCACTTCGATGCCCTCCACGTAAACCACACCCGGATACTGAATCTTAGAAAGGATATCATATTCCTTATGCAACAGGTTTCGGAACACTTCGTTATGGCGTACATCGGGTACCAGCGCCTTCAACACCCACCATTTGCCATCACGCTTGGCACGAACGAGGATATTAAAGCCACTAACCGAGATTTCCTCCATTTCCGAGAAACCGGAGGAAGTCTCACCCGAAGGCAGGAAATAGAATCCCGAAACTTGTTCCATACTGCAAAGATACTACATTTTTATACAAATACGACAAAGAAATTAAATATTTTCGTCACATTTCGGAAAAACATGCATGATTACTCATTTTTTTATTGTAAATTTGCACCGAAATTGCAATTTTACATAATTAATTAATGAAGATTCTAGTAACGGGTGCGTCGGGATTCATCGGCAGCTACATCGTGGAGGAAGCCCTGCGACAGGGCATGGAAACCTGGGCGGCAGTACGCCCTTCCAGTTCCAGAAAGTATCTGCAAGACGAGCGCATCCATTTTATCAATCTCAATCTTTCTTCAGAGGAAGAGTTGGAGAAAGAACTCGCTCCGCACGAGTTCGACTATATAGTGCATGCAGCCGGCGCTACCAAGTGCCTGCATGCAGAAGATTTTTATAAGGTGAACACCGAGGGCACCAAGCACCTGGTGAATGCTATCCTGCATCTGGGAATGCCTATCAAGCGATTTGTCTTCGTCAGTTCGCTCAGCATCTTCGGAGCCATCCGTGAGGAGCAGCCTTATCAGGAAATCTGTGAGAATGATGTGCCTAAGCCTAATACGGCCTACGGCAAGAGCAAGCTTGCCGCAGAACGCTACCTGGATAGCATAGGCAACAACTTTCCTTATATCATCCTGCGACCTACCGGCGTGTATGGACCTAGAGAGAAAGACTATTTCCTCATGGCGCAGAGCATCAAGCAGCACGTGGATTTCGCCGTGGGATACAAGCGCCAGGACATCACCTTCGTCTATGTACAGGATGTGGTGCAGGCTGTGTTCCTTGCCCTGGATCATGGCATGAACGGCAGGAAATACTTCCTCAGCGACGGCGAGGTATATCAGTCGGAAGCCTTCAGCGACCTGATTCAAAAGGAATTGGGCAACCCATGGATGCTGCGCATCAAGGCTCCCATCTGGGTGCTGCGCATCGTAACCTTCTTCGGGGAATACCTGGGAAGAATGACCGGAAAGATGTCGGCACTGAACAACGATAAGTATAACATCCTGAAGCAGCGCAACTGGCGATGTGATATCGAGCCAGCCATGGACGAGCTGGGCTATCATCCCCACTACCCATTGAGAAGAGGCGTAAAGCTTGCCATCAAGTGGTATAAGGATAACGGATGGCTGTAAAAACTATAAACATTGATAATGATAAAAGATTATTTCAAGATAGACAAGAACCCGAAGAAGGGACTCCTGCCGCTGGAGTGGGTAGTACTGGGCTACATGGCCATCACCGTGATAACCATGCTCTTTACCTACACCAAGCTGGTAAACCCGGAGTCTATGCTTTGGGGAAGATTAAGAATTCTGGTCATGACCCTCGCCCTGTGGGGCGTATATCGCATGATTCCATGTAGAATAACGAAGATGATACGCATCATGGCGCAGATGGCCCTGCTTGCCTGGTGGTATCCAGACACTTACGAGATCAACCGCATATTCCCCAACCTGGACCATATCTTCGCAGGATGGGAACAAGACCTCTTTGGTTGTCAGCCCGCCCTGCTCTTTGCCAAGAATTTGCCTTGGGCGGTGGTGAGCGAGTTGATGTCGATGGGATACTTCATGTATTATCCGATGATAGCGGCAGTGGTGCTCTATTATTTCTTCTGCAAATACTACGAGGCTGAAAGAGTGGGCTTTGTGATGCTCGCCAGCTTCTTTATCTACTACCTTATCTATATCTACGTGCCGGTGGTAGGACCTACGTTCTACTTTGATGCCGTGGGTGTGCAGGAAATAAGCAAGGGCATCTTCCCGGCACTGGGCGATTACTTCAGTACCCATACCAGTTGCCTGCCAACCCCAGGATATACCGACGGAATCTTCTACCAGCTGGTGGAGGATGCCAAGGAAGCCGGAGAGCGACCTACCGCCGCCTTCCCTAGTTCGCATGTGGGCGTAAGCACCATCTGCATGCTCCTTGCCTGGCACAGCAGAAACCGCAAGCTGCTCTTCACCATGCTGCCATTCTACATCTTCCTGTGCATGGCCACCGTGTATATCCAGGCACATTATCTCATCGATGCCATCGCCGGATGGATCTCTGCCGTGGTATTCTACTTCCTGCTGATGGCAGCATCGAAGAACATGAAATGATGTAAATGATGATGGCATCGGGGATGCTAAAAAAGAAATCATAGTTATACATTAATATATAAATTAGAATTCATCTAGAACAATGAAGAAACTGTTTATTGAGACCTATGGCTGCCAGATGAACGTGGCCGACAGCGAGGTAGTTGCCTCTGTAATGCAGATGGCTGGCTACGAAATTTGTGAGAAAGAAGAAGAGGCTGATGCCATCTTCCTGAACACCTGCAGTATCCGCGAGAATGCAGAGAACAAGATTTATCATCGCCTCGACACCCTCCATGCAGAGCAGAAGAAGGGAAGAAAGGTGATTCTCGGCGTTTTGGGCTGTATGGCAGAGCGCGTGAAGGATGACCTCATCCAGAACCACTATGCCAATCTCGTTTGCGGACCAGACAGCTATCTCAACCTGCCGGATATGATTGCGCAGTGCGAGATGGGTACAAACGCCATCAACATAGAACTCTCTAAGACCGAGACTTACCGCGACATCGTGCCTCAGCGCATCGGTGGCAACAGAGTGAGCGGTTTCGTAAGCATCATGCGTGGTTGCAACAACTTCTGCCATTACTGCATCGTGCCTTATACCCGTGGACGTGAACGCAGCCGTGATGCAGAGAGCATCCTGCGTGAGGTTCGCGATTTGCAGCAGCGTGGCTTCAAGGAAGTTACCCTGCTTGGACAGAATGTAAACAGTTATGGTCTCTCGCCATCGGGCAAGCGCGAGGAAGGCAGTCTTTCTTTCGCCGAACTCCTGCACATGGTAGCCCAGGCTGTACCAGACATGCGTGTACGCTTCACCACCTCTAACCCAGAGGATATGACCGAGGACATCCTCCACACCATTGCCGAAGAGCCAAACCTCTGCAAGCACATCCACTTCCCTGCACAGAGCGGAAGCAACAAGATTTTGAAGCTGATGAATCGCAAATACACCCGTGAGGAGTATTTGCAGCGCATCGCCGATATCAAGCGCATCATCCCGGGCTGCGGCATCACCACCGACATCTTCGTGGGTTATCACGACGAGACCGAGGAAGACCATCAGGAAACCCTCTCGCTGGTAAAGGAAGTAGGCTTCGACAGCGCCTTCATGTTCAAGTATTCAGAGCGCCCGGGCACCTATGCCGCCAAGCATCTGCCAGACAACGTTTCTGAGGAAACCAAGATAGCCCGCCTCAACGAACTTATCAAGTTGCAGACCGAGGTGAGTGCCGAGCAGAACAAGAAGGATGAGGGCAAGGTATTCACCATCCTCATCGAGAACTTCAGCAAGCGTAGCCGCGAGCAGATGATGGGCAGAACAGAACAGAACAAGGCGGTTGTCATCGATAAGGGTAACCACCATATCGGAGAGTTCGTGAAGGTTCGCATCACCGGTTCTACCTCTGCTACTCTCTTCGGAGAAGAAGTAAAGGAGTAAACCCAAACTCTTCAGAACAGCTTTTTCTGAATAAAAAGACTCTTCTGAAAGAAAAAACAGAATATAAACAAGAAAAACCGCCAAAAGTTTGGCGGTTTTCTTAAAAAGCACTATATTTGCACCTATGAAGGAATTCTTGCAAATTTTACGCCGATTCGTCCCTCCATACAAGAAGTATCTGGGACTGTCAATCCTGTTCAATATCCTGTCTGCGGTATTGAACATCTTTTCGTTTGCAGCCTTGATACCAATCCTGCAAATCCTGTTCAAAGTAGATGGTGGTATCCGTGTCAACGAGTATATGCACTGGAATGGAGATTGGGGTAGCATCAAGGAGGTTGCAACCAATAACCTGTATTATTATATTCAGGAGTTTATTGTTGTCCATAGTGCATCAACAGCCCTTTTGGTCATCGGCATATTCCTAGCCTTCATGACATTCCTCAAGACGGGAGCCTATTTCCTCTCGTCAGCCACCATCATACCTATTCGTACAGGTATCGTAAGAGACATCCGCAACCAGATTTACCAGAAGATAAACAGTCTCTCGCTCGGTTTCTTCAGCGAGGAGCGCAAGGGAGATATCATTGCCCGCATGAGCGGTGATGTGCAGGAAGTGGAGAATAGCATCATGTCGTCGCTCGACATGCTCTTCAAGAACCCTATCCTGATTCTCTTCTATTTCGTTACGCTGATCTGCATCAGTTGGCAGCTCACCCTCTTCACCATTCTCTTTGTACCACCTTTCGGCTGGTTCATGGGAGTAGTGGGCAAGAAACTGAAGGCACACAGTATCGAGGCACAGGCACTTTGGAGCGACACGATGAGTATGGTAGAAGAAACCCTGGGCGGCTTGCGCATCATCAAGGCGTTCTGTGCAGAAGAAAAGATGAACAAGCGTTTCAATCAGGTTAACAGCAGCTACCGCGACAACATCATGCGCGTAAATATCCGCCAGCAGATGGCACACCCGATGAGTGAGTTCCTGGGAACCATCCTCATCGTAGTGGTATTGTGGTTTGGCGGTATCCTGGTTCTGGATTACGGCAGAATCGACGGTCCTACCATCATCTTCTATCTCGTGATGCTCTACAGCATCATCAACCCACTGAAGGAATTCTCCAAGGCGAGTTACAATATCCCAAAGGGATTGGCAAGTATGGAGCGTATCAACAAGATTCTGCAGGCTGAGGTGGAAATCAAGGATAAGGAGAACCCTGAGCATATCAGCAGCTTCGAACATCAGATAGAGTTCCGCCACGTTTCCTTCGCCTATACCGACCGAAAGAGCGCAGAACTGGTATATGTATTAAAGGATATCAACCTCGTGATACCAAAAGGCAAGACCGTGGCTCTCGTTGGTCAGAGCGGTAGCGGTAAGAGTACGATGGTAGATTTGATTCCTCGTTACTATGATGTACAGGAAGGCGAGGTGCTGATTGACGGCATTAATGTGAAAGACCTTGCCGTACATGACCTTCGCATGCTGATAGGAAATGTAAACCAGGAGGCTATCCTCTTCAATGCAAGCTTCAAGGACAACATCCGATTCGGCAAGACCGATGCTACGGATGAAGAAATAGCCAATGCAGCTAAGATTGCCAATGCCTACGAATTCATCACCAAGTCAGAACATGGCTTCGATACAGGTATCGGCGACCGTGGCGGCAGACTCTCCGGCGGTCAGCGCCAGCGTGTGAGCATCGCCCGTGCCATCCTCAAGAACCCTCCTATCCTCATCCTCGACGAGGCAACATCAGCTCTTGATACCGAGAGCGAACGCCTGGTGCAGGATGCCTTGGAGAAGCTGATGAAGACCCGTACCACCGTGGCTGTGGCTCACCGATTGAGTACCATCAAGCATGCCGATGAAATCTGCGTATTGCACGAGGGTAAGATTGTGGAGCGCGGTACTCATGAGGAACTGATTGAAAAAGAAGGATATTACAAGAAGTTGCATGATATGCAGCAGGTGTAATTGAGTAAAGAGTTAATAGTTAAGAATTTATAGTTTTACAGATGGTTAAGATTGTTTATGCATTCTTTTATGCAATATCGCTGCTGCCTTTCAGGCTGCTCTATTGCATTGCCGACTTCGAGTACTTCATGATGTATTACGTCATCAAGTACCGCAGAGGCATTGTGCGTAAGAATCTCATCACCTCCTTCCCTGAGAAATCAGAAGAAGAGATTGTTGACATCGAGAAGAAATTCTACCGCTGGTTCAGCGATTACTTCTTCGAGGCAGTTAAACTTCTGAGCATCAGCGATAAGGAACTTCGCCGCCGATTCAAGGTATATAACAGCGAAGAAGTGGAACAATGTTTCCAGGAAGGTCAGGATGTGGCAGCCATCCTCGGTCATTACTGCAACTGGGAGTGGCTCTCATGTGTAGGCATCAAACTGCCTAAAACCCGCATCATAGGCCTCATCTATCATCCTCTGCGTAACCAAGCCTTCGATGAACTCTTCAAGCGCATCCGCTCTCATGAAGAAAACGGAGTGCCTGTCCCAAAGAAGGACATCCTCCGCTATCTCGTAGACTACAAACGCAAGAACATCCGCAGCATCTTCGGCTACATCAGCGACCAGGGTCCCAAGTGGGAGAACATCCACCTGTGGCTTCCTTTCCTCAACCATCCCGAAACCCCAGTGTTTACGGGCGGCGAGAGAATCATGAGAAAGATGAACGATGCCGTATTCTATGTAGAGATGTCGCGCCCGAAGCGAGGTTACTACACGGCGACCTACAAGCTTATCACCCGTGAGCCCAACACTCTGCCGGAGCACGAGATTACCCGTCGCTTCTTCCAGATGCTGGAAGCCACCATCCGCAAGAATCCACCTTATTATTTATGGACGCATAACAGATGGAAGCGAACCAGGGAGGAGTTTGATAAGCGATATGAAATCAAAAATGGTAAAGTAATTCCTAAAGAATCATGAGAATAGTTCTTTTCTGTGAAAACAAGTATGCCATAGACATACTTAATCCAATACAAGAACATGTGACAAAGCAACATTTGCCACACGAGATATTGTGGTATATCCACAAACCAAAGATAGACAGTTTTCCATATGCCGACCAGGTGAAATGGACCAACTCTATTCAAGAAGTCTATGACTTCCAGCCAGAGGCTATCTATGTGCCAGGCAACATTGTGCCTTACTATCTGCCAGGCGTCAAGATACAGGTATTCCACGGCTATGCCGCAGAGAAGAAAGATCACTGGATTATCCGCCGTTACTTTGACACCTATTTCACCCAAGGTCCTTACTTCACTTCTCACTTCGAGGCTCTGGCCAAGAGATATGGAGATTTCGAGGTGTTGGAAACGGGATGGCCTAAGCAGGATTGGATTAAGGAAAACCTGCATAAATATGATGCCGACCGAGAGAAACTGCTCAGGGAAAGCGGCAAGGAGACCTTGATCCTTTACGCTCCTACCTTCTCGCCAAAACTCACTTCGCTTCCTTACATCAAGGAAGAGCTGGACAAGCTGGCTAAGGAGCGCAATGCCCTGATAGTAATGAAGTTCCATCCGCTTACCCGCCCGGAATGGGTAGATGAATACCGTGAATGGGCTGCAACCAAGAAGGATGTTCTCTTCATCGACAAGGGAGAGAACGTAACCAAATATCAGCTGATGGCAGATACGCTCATCAGCGATACCTCTTCTACCATCTATGAGTTCCTGCTGCTCTCTCGCCCAGTAATCACCCTCGGCACCATATCCAAGGATATCTACTGGGAAAACATCACGGAACCTGATCAACTGATTGCCGCCTACGACCATGCCCTCACAGACCCTGAGGCGATAGCCAAGAGACAGTGGATAGTAGACAACTACGATCCATATTTGGACGGCAACGTATGCCAGCGCATGCTCGACGGAGCAGAAGACTACCTCCGTCGCCATGGTGTACCAAAGAATAGAAAGCTGAATCTCTGGCGTAAATATACCAGCATCAAGACATTTGGAAGAATCAAAAAAGGATAAAGATATGCTTAATTTTACAGTAGGACCTGTGATGGCAAGCGATGAGGTTAGAGCCATCGGCGCTGAGCAGGTGCCTTATTTCAGAACAGCAGAGTTCTCCGCCATCATGAAGGAGAACGAACAATTGATGAAGCAGTTTGCCAAGGCATCAGACGATGCCCGCACAGTTTTTATCACAGGTTCGGGCACAGCCTCTATGGAAGCCGTGGTCATGAATGTATTCACTCCTGCCGACAAAGTACTGGTAGTGAATGGCGGTAGCTTTGGTCACCGATTCGTACAACTCTGTGAAATTCATGAGATTCCACATACAGAAATCAAGCTTGAGATGGGGACTCCACTCACGGCAGAAGACCTCAAGCCATACGAGGGACAAGGCTACACCGGCTTCCTCGTCAATCTACATGAGACTTCTACCGGCGTACTCTACGACATCCAGATGATCAGCGACTTCTGTCATCGCAACCATATTTTCCTGGCAGTAGATTCCATCAGTTCTTTCCTCGCGGACCCATTCAACATGAAGGAGTTGGGCGTAAACGTGATGATTACAGGTTCACAGAAGGCATTGGCGTGTCCTCCAGGCATTTCTGTCATCATTCTCGATACAGAAGCCATCAAACGAGTAGAGGCAAACAAGGTGAAGTCAATGTACTTCGACCTGAAGGATGCCTTGAAGAATGGTGAGCGTGGACAGACTCCTTTCACCCCAGCCGTAGGAACCTTACTGCAGATTCATGCCCGCCTGAAGGAGATAGAGCGCAATGGCGGTGTGGAGAGCGAGAACCAGCGCATGAAAATGCTTGCAAAAGATTTTAGAAGCAAGATCAAGGACCTGCCATTCACCATCGTTTCCCAATCGATGTCAAATGCCGTTACTCCTCTGCATCCACAGAACGCCTCAGCCTACGACATCTTCCTGAAGCTGAAAGACGAATATGGCATCTGGGTATGTCCTAATGGTGGCGACATGGCAGAAAAGATATTCCGTGTAGGTCATCTCGGCAACCTGAGTCCAAAAGACAACACCACTCTCGTTGATGCACTGAAGGATATGCAGGCTAAGGGACTGCTATAAAGGGACTGCTATAATATATATAATAAGGTATAGAGAACTTTCAAGATAGAGAAACTTATGGTTAAAGTCATCACATACGGTACTTACGACCTGCTTCATTATGGTCACATCCGTCTCCTGGAGCGCGCCAAGGCTTTGGGCGACTACCTCATCGTGGGCGTAACCTCGGATACCTTCGACCGTGAGCGTGGCAAAATCAATGTACAACAATCCCTCATGGAACGAGTGGAAGCCGTGCGTGCCACAGGCATTGCCGATGAAATCATCATCGAGGAATACGAGGGACAGAAGATTGACGACATCAAGCGACTGGACGTAGATATCTTTACCGTAGGTTCTGACTGGAGAGGCAAGTTTGACTATCTCAACGCCTATTGCAAGGTGGTTTATCTAGACCGCACTCAGGGCGTATCGAGCACGGAGATCAGAAGCGAGCAGCAGGTGGTTAGCCTCGGACTGGTTGGCGAATCGCCTATCCTCAACAAGATAGAGCGGGAAAGCCAATATGTCAATGGATTGGAGGCAGGAAAGGTTTTCTCCCTCAACGACCAATATCTCTCAGAGAATCTGCAGGCAGCGGAAAAGCAGGCAGCCAGTTTTCAGGAACTCCTGGATGAAAGCGATGCGCTCTATGTTATCTCTGCTCCAAGCAAGCACTATGCTCAAATAAAGGAGGCATTAGAAGCTGGCAAACACGTATTGTGCGAATCGCCTATCACTCTTCAGCCTCAGCAATGGAAAGAACTCAAGGAAATAGCAAAAAATAAGAAGGTAGTCTTGATGGATTCTATCAAGACCGCCTATTCCGTAGCCTATTACCGACTCTTACTCTTGGCTAAGGGCGGTATCATCGGTGATATCATGTCGGTGGATGCAACCTGCACCAGTCTCGTAGACTTTGACCCGACCCAGGATTCACAGAAGAGTCTTTACGAATGGAACAGTATCTGCGCCTGGGGACCGACGGCACTCCTGCCTATCTTCCAGCTTCTGGGCACAGAATACAGCAGCAAACAGATAGCCACTCACTTCCTGAACGAAGCAAAGCGCTATGATGCCTTTACCAAGATATCCTTCCTCTATCCTCATGCCGTAGCTTCGCTGAAGGTTGGTCAAGGCGTGAAGTCGGAAGGCGAATTGATTATCTCGGGCACCAAGGGATACATCTACGTACCAGCCCCATGGTGGAAGACCGATTACTTCGAGGTGAGATACGAGAATCCGCAGAACAACAAGCGCTACTTCTACCAGCTGGATGGAGAAGGGTTGCGCTATATGCTCCTCTCCTTCCTCAAAGCCATCCGCACCGGCAAGGACTTCTCGTATGTATCCGATGACATATCAGAAGAAATCGTCAAGACTATCGCCAATTTCGAGGCAAGAAAAGACATGGTCATCATATAGGTTCGTCTACATGATGTCCATTTCCTTTCTTGAAAGCTTTTTCCTTTTAGTCTTAACGGCATTTATATAATTTAACAACTATTAGTGCAAGAAAGCACAAGTTTCTCTGTTATTATACATATAAAAATAAGCAAAAACAATAATACGATGAATCAGAAATTGTTAAAAAGCCATACGATATTGGCGATTTGTATTCTAATCTTATCCGTCATCCCTGTTGTGGCAATAGGTCCCTATCTCCATCAGTTTGCAGATGACTATGTATTCGGAGCTCCTGTCTACAAGGCTTGGACTGCCACCCATTCATTTGGGGCATGTATTCAGGCGGCCTGGGCTGAATCCATGCATATCTACCAGACATGGCAGGGTACCTATTCGGCATGTTTCCTGATGGCATTACAACCTGGAATTTTTGGCAAATACTGGCTTGTACCGATTATTCTATTGGGAAATCTAATTCTTTCCACCTATACACTGGGATACACAATATTACGCAGATTGCTACATATCAGCAAATTGGAATACACTTTCATTTCTACTCTATTTGTATTAATGACCGTACAGTTCGTATGGTCGTTCTACGATGCATTCTGCTGGTATAACGGAGCGATGTACTATACCTTATATTATAGTATTTCTTTGTTTCTTGCCTCCCTACTCATCGAATTCCATCTTACAAAATCTATCATAGCGAAAATCATCATCACGCTGGTTTCCGCAGCACTCGCCATATTCATTGCCGGCGGCAACTTTGTTACCGGTCTGGGTATGCCAGCCATTCTCTTTATGGCAATCGTATGGATGTGGGTGGAGAGGAAGAAGACTCCTTTCTTCTTGCTTTCTATCCTTATCATTTATGCCTGCGCTTTTGCTTTCAGTGTATTTGCACCAGGCAATACTGTCCGCCAATCCACAGTCACCAGTCAACCGAATGTGGTTTCAGCCTTCTTTATTGCGATAGCAAAGGGCATAGAATTTCTCGCTGATGCCATTAAAATCACAGAAATACTCATGTTTACCATTCTCATACCTTTCCTTGCAAGATTAGCCAAGGCATCCCACTTTAGGTTTTCTCATCCATGGCTTTATCTGCTCATCTCTTTCCTACTTTATTGCGCCTTCTTTTTTCCAAACAGCTATGCCATGGGAACCAAAGGAGCAGACAGAACACAGAATGTATACTTCTATGTGCATCTGTGGATGATTTGCTTCAATATCTACTATCTTTCTGGTGCTCTTCAGCGCAGAGCGGCTAATCTGGAACCAATAAGCGTTGCTATTGTAAACTTGACAGAGGCAATCAGACTGAAATATAATAAATACTTCAGATGGCTACCGGTATATTACTGGCTTGTGTTGGTACTTTCTATCACAGCAAAGCCAACTACTACCAACAGAACACTCTCCTTGCTGCGTAGAGGAACAGCACAGAAGTTTGATCTAGAAATGCAGCAGCGCGAAATTGCCGTAAAGCAAAGCAAGGCAGATCATCTGGTATTAAATCCGCTTACCGTAAAGATGCCATCCGATGCCTTCCATGATATCACTATTTATCCAGGTTATTGGATTAACCGAGGTATGGCAAACTATTATGGCAAGAAAACGGTAGTAGCATTACCTTTCGATGATGGCGAAGAAACGCCAGCCAAGTTGTTAAAACGCTGCCGTGATGAAGTAGGTCCAGGCGGAATGACCTTTATCGAAGGAAAATAAATCAGAAATAACAATACCATTCATTAAACAAAAAAGGTAAGTAGCCAAAACTGCTACTTACCTTTTTTATGTTTCAAGCGATCTTCTATAATCTTACTGACAGCAACAAACTGATAGATGCCTTCATAGCAGGCACATACAAATCCTTCCTTACCATCACGGAAGCCACCCTTCTGAATATAAGCACGGAAGAAACGCACCAACGGACGATAGAACAAAGCTGCCATTCCATAATTGCGATCTTTCTTCTTTTCTATCTCGTTAGCTGTATACTGGTTGATTTTCCCCATTCTGCTGGCAATGCTGTCGTCTGCCAGATGAACCAAAGCCATATCTGCATGGGTTGCTGGTATCTTTTCTATCCTGCCCTTGATAATAGGGTCGGCATGGATGACAGCAGGCCATACCGTATCCTTCCTGATAAAGAAACGCAACTGATAGTCGGGATAGAAACAATGCATGAATCGTCCCATAAAGCGACTCTTGCGTGGAACATACAAACCCTGTGGAGCATTCTCCTTCTCTATCAGGGAATAAAGATATTCCTTCAGTTCTGGAGTTACCAGTTCATCAGCATCAACCACCAATACCCACTTGCAGGAAGCAGCATCTATGGCAGTCTGACGTGCCGGTTCACAAATCTGATAGTTTCCTCTAGGAAAGACAACTATCTTGCAACCATTACGCTTTGCAATATCCAAGGTATCGTCGGTACTTTCCATGTCGCAGACAACCACCTCGTCAAAGCCCTTCACTGTATCCAGCACCTGCTGAAGATGGCAGGAGGCATTATAGGTATTAATAACCACCGAGATGCCATTTCCCTGCTCTTGTTCTACACTTGTCTTATCCATATATCTATGCTCTATAAATATTGATCGATACCATTTGTGCAACGAACCAAACGCTCCTTCTTCACCTGGTTCAAAACATCTTTATGCATGTTCTCTTGAGCTTTAGACGCCTCCTTGTGATAAAGATGGTACATGATTCCTCCCATCTTCAGCGCCTTCTTCCGAACGCCAGCAAAATGCAGGCGGTAGGCAAACTCGGCATCCTCATGTCCCCATTCCAACAGATCCTCATTGTAACCATTTACCTTGATGGCATCCTCTTTCCAATAAGCCATGTTGCAACCTCTGAGATGGTCGATTCTACGGGCATAGCGAAAAGCCAGCAATCTGCGGAACACATGAGAACGGAAGCTATTGCTTACATAACTGAAAGGCATGTTCCAAAGATTCACATTGACTACCTTTGTATCCAAAATCTTTTTGGAAATCTGGGCAGACAGCAGCACTCTACTTCCACAGACGAAACATCCTTTCTGAGCCATTTCTATATGGTCTTCTACAAAATGAGAACTCAAAACAACATCTCCATCAACTTGGATGATATAATCACCCGTAGCCTTTGCTATTGCCTTATTCAAAATGGAAGTTCTTCTGAATCCCTTATCTTCCTGCCAAACCCAAATTACCGGTACTGGCATTTTTTCAGCATAACGGTCTATCAGTTTTTTAGTCTCTTCGGTAGAACCATCGTCAGCAATAACAACTTCATCAGGCATAACATGCTGATGCAACACGCTATACAACACGAGTTCTAAGGCTTTAGGCCAATTGTAAGTCGTAATCAATAATGTTGTTTTCATAAACCTAACTTTTTGCGTTTAAAATAATGCAAGATACTTTTGCGATGTACCCATCGCCAATCGTGTATCTTCTTTGCTCCTATTATTTTTTGTAATATTTTCTCATCCATTCCCCGCAGTTTCACATACTCTCGTGCCACACACTCGAAGACATCCATTCTTCCGGTAAACCTCGTCAGGTTTTCCACACATTCCTTCATCGGCGGATAGCCTGAGTAAAACCTCATACGATTGATATCGATAAGCGAGAACGTATAATGACCATCAGCCTGAAGCTGATACAGCACATTGCCGGCATTCAAGTCAATATCGATGATGCCTTTCTGGTGCAATCGATTCACAAAGTGCGCATAATCTGCCGCCATCACCCTGTTGAATTCCTCTGGGGAGTTCAACTGATCGTTGATAGGCATACTGTTATCAATATCAGAGACAAAGTAGCAATAGTCAATAAGTCCCTTTACCCTCGTTTCAATATATCCAAAGCCTTCGGGAGTGGCAAAGCCATCTGCCATCAGCCTAAGGGCATTCTCATAGGCACGGAAAGCCTTGGTAGAGCGGAAGAAGCTATATCCTATCTTCTGAATGAAATTAGGCTGCTTGTATCTCTTCACCACAACTTCTTTCTCTTTTCCATCAAACTTTACATGAAAAGCCTTGATAACATTTCGTCCTTCAAAGATACAACGTCCCTCCTGCTCGAATACATCTGGGATGCGTTCGATGAAACTTCTCATCTCTTCGTATTTTGGGTTTATCTTTATCTTCATTTCTTTATAGTACTTTTATATTTTTGCCTAGGATGGTTAGGAACACCAGGGAATAGCATTTCCAGGCTATTATCTTCTAACATCTTAGGAATTATAAAATTTCTTAAATAAATTTTATCTCGCCTTACAATTGCCGATAATTCATCTAAAGATAGCCACTCAGAACAAACAGAACAAATCAAAGTCTTTAAATTTTGATAAGACATTCTTTGTTTTACACGAGCACTTGCAATATTAGCCCCAGAGCTTGCAATATTAGCCCCAGAGCTTGCAATATTAGCCCCAGAACTTGCAATATTAGACTCGGAACTTGCAATATTAGCCCCAGAACTTGCAATATTAGACTCGGAACTTGCAACCTTAGAGCCGGAACTTGCCACCTTAGCATTCATAGGCAACCGATACTTGGTTCCTCTACCATATCCCTCTTGAACCAGCAATTTATGCGTACACATATCTTTCAACAAATCGGCGACTTCTGCTTTATGCTGGTTAAGAACAACCCTTAGGCTCTCATTTGTAATATATCCATCTGTACAAGCTGCATTAAGAGTCAACAGGCGTTCATGTCCCAAAGAAAAAACTTCTGTTCCAAATATCAGAACCAATCTTTCCTTTGTTCCTTCATCCATCATCGACTCCATCATCATTGTGAGTTCCACTAAGTCAGGCTGACTTAATGTTCTCAACATAGGTGCTCTCCAATTTGCAAATCGCCAACCAGCCAATATCTTATCAACTCCACTTCCCGCTTTTTCAGCAGAGCCAATCAACATAAACATCTTTTGAAGAGTCTTGTTGCGACATACGCTAGCACTTTCTCCATAATATTGCATTTTAGAAACCAACAGAGTTCCCGGGTTAGTAAAAACAATTTTATTGCTATACAATCGCACTACCATTGTTGCATTTTCCGAATAATCGGTATGAATACAAAAATTCACCAGAGCTTCGCGAACAGCCACATGCGCAGGAGTTTCATCACGACGAATATTGCCCTCCAAGATGAAAGGTTTTGGCAAGACCGCTGATAATCTTGGAAGAACACGAAGATAGAATTGGAATAAATTTGCCTCCCAAGTTCCATCAGGACAAATACGATTGGTCCATCGTATCTCAGGATTATCTGACAGCTTTTCTTGGTAATCAGGAAAGAAGTCGGGGCAACATTCATTATCAGTAATGGCATCTTCTTTACCAAACATCAAAACTCCTGCCACAGTAAAACCTTCTTCTTTCGTTCCACGATCAGTACGATAAGCACCTATCTTTTTAAGAAATTCAAAATCAGACAAAACAGACCAAGGATGATCTGGCTTGGCTAACTTAAATAATTGCCGATATTGAGCAACAGACTCCATATCTAAATCATCCAATGAATAATTTCTCAAAATGCGGCTATCAGCGGGATTAGAAACATTCGCATCTGAAAACATACGCTGCACTTCTCGCTCCGTACATTTATAATCACCTTCATGATTGCGCTTAAAAGTACCATTATAGGGCTGGGATGTTCTATAAACAGGACGCTGTTCTCTGGATGCACGAGGAATAAAGAATAACATAAGTTTGTGACCATTGTAATCTTCTACCACGACATCTTCTGTTTTTAACAGGTTGCAACTAACCGTAGCTCGATTATTCACATTATTCCAAAAGTCCTTGGTATATTTCTCTATCTGTTCATCAGATAGATTATCTATATAGAACTTACCTTTTCTTTCTATAACTCCAAGCACGATAACTCCTCCTTCGCTATTGGCGAAGGCTGAATAGGTATCCCAAAAGCTACCAGGAAATCCACCAGCAGCACTTTTAAACTCCAAGTCATCACTCTCTACACTATTCAAGAGTGAATCCAGATAATCCTCGAAGTTTAATCTATCACGTACTTCTAACATACAATTCTTTTATATTCTTTAACAAGATACCTTCCTAGTATCTCATAGGTTGCAAAGATACGAAAAACTATCAGAAACGCCAAATTTTAGGAAGATTATCTTTCTTCCTTCATTGATACTTGCTTTTTTTATCCATTTTCTTGCAAGATTAAAGTATATTTCGTATTTTTGTACCCAATAACATCATCATCGTTTTCATAAACAAAAAGAAATCCTATGAATATTCAAAAATTGAAATACAAATTCCATAGCGGGAAAAACAGCAAACCCTGGTATTACATCAAGGAATACGCTCGTCTGTATACACCTGCCTGCATCTTGATATGGAGGGGGCAGCATTTACTTGACAAAGCCAAGAAACGCAAAGACTACGATTATATCCTGAACCGGGTAAACTACTACAACAAGCTTACAGAAGATAATATCCTTCTCAACAAAGATTTATGGGAAAAGAAAGCTGTTAAAGTTGCAGAACAGCCGATGACCCGCCAGAAGGTATATTATCTGGATACTTTGGAATATGCCCGCTGTTTTGACGGCAATAACAAATGGAATCTCCTCCCTGGTGACATCACGTATGTGGAAGATATTCCTACCATTGTAAAAAGCCGCCCAATTCATGGAGAAAACCAGAACTCCGTATTGCTCAAGATGGACAAGGTACGCCATTTTATCTTCGTGAAGGATAAGCTTTCGTTTGCTGAAAAAAAAGACCAGGCTATCTTCAGAGGGAAAATAGCCTGCAAGGACATCCGTGTGCAATTTGTAGAGAAGTTTTTCGGAAATCCTCGCTTCGATATCGGAACCATAGATCTGATTAAGCAAGAATGGAAGAGCGAAAAGATTTCCATCTACGACCATCTGAAATACAAATACGTGATGGCGCTGGAGGGAAATGACGTGGCAAGCAATCTGAAATGGATTATGTCTTCCAATTCCATCGCCGTGATGCCTAAGCCATATTATGAAACTTGGTTTATGGAAGGAACTCTGAAGCCAGACTATCATTATATAGAAGTAAAGCCTGATTTCTCTGATCTTGAGGAAAAGATGGACTATTATACTGCTCATCCAGATGAAGCGCAAGCTATCATCAACCACGCTCACGAATATGTAGAGCAATTCAAGGATAAGCAGCGTGAGGATATCATCTCGCTGATGGTTCTGGATAAGTATTTTTCTCTGTTAAAATCTAAGGATTAATGTCTAGAAAGGATTCTATCTATTATGAAAGAACGGTCCTGCCGATTATTCGATGGGCAGAATGATGACAGATAAGACGCCTAGACTATGGCATGTAGTAGGCAGCAATCTGAACTATGCCTTCATCATCAACAACGACACCATTCTGGAGAAGACTGCCGATGGTGCCCTGGATGTTTATGATGCCCACATGAATCCAGTGAAGAACTACCGTCTGCCAGCCAAGCAGTTCGACCAGGCCATCAAACAGCTTAACAGGTTCTTTAAATAAGAAAAGGTAAATCCCCGAAAAGCCCCTTCCGCATTCCAGGTTTTCATATACCCGGAATACAGAAGGGGCTTTATCCTTTTATACTTCCTTCCACACTCTTCTCTTGAGCCACAATGCCAAGATGGGGTCACTCATTTCCAGATGCTTAGGAGCAGGAATCGTAATCAGATATTTCACCATCAAGGACTTCTTGAGGCGGGTTACATTGGCTGCAGATACAGAACTTCTGCAAAGATAGCAAAAAAACAAATTAAACAAGGTTGTTTTAAACAAAGTTGTTTAAAATCGTCATTTTTATTACGAATTAACTAATAGTCAATGGATTACGGGTAAGACACCAAAGAATTTAACGGAAATATTTTTAAAACACGGACAAATTGAATTTGTCCGGATGGTTGTCCGGCAGGCTTATAAGTACCAGAAAAAACAGTACGTTATGAAGCTACAGACAATTTGTCCGGACAAATTCAATTTGTCCGTGTTATTTTTTTATGAGAAAGGAAGAAGAAGAAAAAGGGGGTTACGGATTGAGACGAAAACCTGTTATCCGAGAAGCTATAACCTGGCACCCGAGAAACTATGATTTAGCACATAAGAACCTATGTTTTCCGCCCCACAAAACTATGACTTAGATTTTTTAACATAAAGCTCTAAAGCAGCCAAAGGAGAATAAGAGAGGTTGGAACGTAAACAGTTGGGAATGAGTAGATTTGCACAAAGTTGCCA
>ERZ791731.245-NODE-245-length-34536-cov-3.1799_pt1 | contig 34536 bp, 30 predicted proteins | sample MGYA00509954_ERZ791731 | MGnify/ENA primary metagenome ERZ791731 (study PRJEB30046, sample SAMN00715134) | human gut metagenome | study: EMG produced TPA metagenomics assembly of the A metagenome-wide association study of gut microbiota in type 2...
TCACTCTCTATAAATATGTATCCTGCAAATAAAATGTCATCGTCAAGATGCCAGGTGCCTTCATATTTCTTGGCATGTTGCCAGATAGGAGAGAATACTTTTGCGGCTATATCTTCTGGAATGGCTTTGCGGCATTTATCAACGGCGTCTAGTTCTCTGCCGGCTGTTGTGTGTGCTATGTACCACATAGGGTATACCTTGATTCTTCAATCTATATTGTATTTCATAAATAACATTATGTTGTAAAAACGCTTTGGATATGGTAGCTTATTTATATAGTTAATGCAAGAGTGTAGAGATTGATTCATAGATGAAGAAAGCTTCAAGGATTGTATAGGTACATGTTGTTTTTGAGAAAAGTAGTAGTAGCCTTATTGGTGATGCTGATAAAACATTATATTTTCATGTAAGCAAGATCATATTTGATGCTGGAATCAAGATAAAACAATTACCATGCGCACTAAACCCCATTGCATAATCCCAAAACATGTTATATAATATAATGACATATGAGATTATATTGCTACGAAAAGCCAATAGGAGGATATGATGACAAGAACATACGCTGTTAAGTATAAGAGTAAATCAAAGATGTTAACAACACCTGAGCAGGTTGCCCAGACTGAGGAAGATATCAAGGCATTAGCACTTGTTAAGGATGCAGTTATTAAGGAAGACGGACAGGTTGTTACTGTTGAGGTTGAGAATGAGGAAGATTTCGAACCGGTTATGGACAGAGTAGTCAACATTTTCAGAAGAATTGATGACAAGTCTGAGGTTTCATACAAGTTCGGTCTTAACCGTGAATAATTCGAAGACTATTGATTAGAGTAAGCCTGTGAAGCCGTAGACTGCGTCACAGGCTTATATTATGTGTATGCCGGAACGGGTATGAATTATTTATGTATTATGTTTATAAAGGAGTAAAACAGTGAGTTTAGAAAGTGAAATTAAGAAAAGAAGGACATTTGCCATTATCTCTCACCCAGATGCTGGTAAGACAACATTAACAGAGAAGTTCCTGCTTTATGGAGGAGCTATTAACCTTGCAGGTTCTGTAAAGGGTAAGAAGACTGCCAAGCATGCGGTTTCTGACTGGATGGAGATTGAGAAGGAAAGAGGTATTTCGGTAACTTCTTCAGTTCTTCAGTTTAACTACGAAGGCTACTGTATTAATATCCTTGATACTCCGGGACATGAGGATTTCTCCGAGGATACTTATAGAACTCTTATGGCAGCAGATTCTGCGGTCATGGTTATTGACGCTTCTAAGGGTGTTGAGAAACAGACTATCAAGCTTTTCAAGGTATGTGTTATGAGACACATTCCTATATTTACATTTATCAATAAGATGGATAGAGAGGCTAATGACCCATTTGAGCTTCTTGATGAGATTGAGAGCGTACTTGGAATTGCTACATGCCCAATTAACTGGCCTATCGGCTGCGGTAAGGAATTCAAGGGCGTATATGACCGTAAAGAGAAAAATGTTTCTTTATTCAAGGCAGCCATGAATGGTCAGAAGGAAGTTGATACTGAGATTGTTGACGCATCAGATGAGGCTGTTCTTAAGGACAGAATTGGGGATGCTTTCTATGACAAGCTTCAGGAAGATATTGAACTGTTAGACGGGGCAAGTGCAGAGTTTGATCAGGAGATGGTAAGTGCAGGTGACCTTACACCGGTATTCTTTGGTTCAGCGCTTACTAACTTTGGTGTACAGACTTTCCTTGAGCATTTCTTATCAATGACAACTTCTCCGCTTCCAAGAAAGTCTGACCAGGGAGTTATTGATCCATTTACCGAGGATTTCTCAGCATTTGTATTCAAGATTCAGGCTAACATGAATAAAGCACACAGAGACAGAATTGCTTTTATGAGAATATGTTCCGGTAAGTTTGAAGCCGGAATGGAAGCTAACCATGTACAGGGTGGCAAGAAGATAAGACTCAGCCAGCCTCAGCAGATGATGGCGGAGGAGAGACATATTGTTGATGAGGCATATGCAGGAGATATTATCGGTGTATTTGATCCGGGAATATTCTCTATCGGTGATACTATCTGCAAATCTAACAAGAAATTTACATTCGAGGGTATACCTACATTTGCACCAGAACATTTTGCAAGAGTAAGACAGATTGATACTATGAAGAGAAAACAGTTCATTAAGGGTATCAACCAGATTGCACAGGAAGGTGCGATTCAGATTTTCCAGGAGTTCAATACAGGAATGGAAGAGATTATCGTGGGCGTTGTTGGTGTCCTTCAGTTTGAAGTTCTCGAATACCGTCTTAAGAATGAATACGGTGTTGATATCAGACTTGAGCCGCTTCCATACGAGCATATCCGCTGGATTGAGAATCCTGAGGAAATTGATGTGAACAGAATTGTTGGTACATCAGATATGAAGAAGATTAAAGACCTTAAGGGCAATCCGCTTCTGGTATTTGCCAATAGCTGGTCTGTTAATATGGTACTTGAGAGAAATGAGGGCTTAAAGCTTTCAGAATTTGGAAGAAACTAGTTAATACTATACATTCAGGAGTCAGGTGATTACATGAAATCAGGATACAAATGTAGTGCAAAAAGAATAGCCGCAATTGGTGTCATGTTATGTATGCTTGTGCTGACATGCCTTACGGTTACTTCTGTGCTTAATACTAAGGCGGAAGAGTCCATTGGTCAGGGACATGTTAATTATGATGTTACAGATCTTCGTATAAGGAAATCACCAGTCAGTGGTTCAGTCATTACCAAGGTGGATGGTGGCTTTAAGTTTGATATATACGAAGAGGTCGACACAAGTTCAGGATTATGGTATGGAATAGGATTCTATCTTAACGGTGATTATTACAGAGGTTACGTTACTTCTGAATATGTAACTGTTGATAAGAGAAATGATTATAAGCCGGATGCAGATTTCGAGGAGTACCTTGATTCACAGGGATTCCCGGATAGTTATAAGGATGGGTTAAGACAGCTTCATGCGCAGTATCCTAACTGGGTGTTTGTGGCAGACCATAATGGGAAAGACTGGTCGGATATACTCGATAATCAGAATATAATCGGACGAAGCCTTACATATGGCTCAGCTGTATCATCATGGAAATCAGTAGCTGACGGGTGCTATGACTGGGAGACAGGAGAGTACACACAGCTTGATTCAGGAGGCTGGGTGCAGGCATCTTCTGCACTTGTTGAATATGCACTTGATCCTAGAAATTTCCTTAATGCAGATAATATATTTATGTTCGAGAATCTTTCATTTGATGGTTCATTGCAGGATGAGAGTGGTCTTGAGAGCATGGTTGATGGCACCTTTATGGAGAATTCAAGCCATAATCTATCATATGAAGGTAATGATTATACATATATAACCGGTTTGCTTCTTGCTGGGCAGAAATCAGGTGTAAGCCCATATCATCTTGCTTCAAGAATATTACAGGAGCAGGGAAACAGCGGATATGGAAGCAGTATATCAGGAACACAGTCTGGCTACTGGGGTTATTACAATTACTATAATATAGGAGCTTATGCAAGCGGTGGACTGACAGCGGTACAGAATGGTCTCAGGTATGCTTCAAGAACTGATTCAGAGACATTGAGACCATGGAATACGAGAATGAAGTCCATTGTTGGTGGGGCAATATATCTTGGAAAAAGTTACATAAACAGAGGACAGAATACTATTTATTATGAGAAGTTTGATATGACTGGAAGAGGTCACCAGTATATGACTAATGTTCTTGCACCTAGAAGTGAATCAGTTAAGAGCGCACAGGGGTATAGCGACAGTAATAAGAACAATATTGCATTTATATTCAGAATACCTGTATATGAGAATATGCCTGAAAATGTGTGCGAGATACCTACAGGCAATGGTAGCCCTAATAACAGACTTGAGAGCCTGTATGTTGAAGATTATTCTATAACGCCAACATTCAGTTACTATACGACAGAATATAGTCTGATTGTGGATTATGAGACTTCATCAGTATATGTTGGAGGTTCAACACTTGATTCTTCAGCAGATGTAAGCGGACTGGGGTATCATGATCTTTCAGTTGGAAGTAATGATATTACAATTACTGTTACGGCAGCTAATGGCGATGATCAGGACTATACTATAACTGTTGTAAGACAGGATAAAGAACCTGATTCAACACCGGAACCAGATCCAGAACCGGATGTTGCTTATCCGGGATTTTCAACAACATTATCAGTTGATGAAGATGAAAAATACATAAGTGGTTTAACTGTATCAGGTTATGTCCAGGATGTACTTGATAAGATTGATAATTATAATGGCGCTTATTCTAAGATACTTAATAAGAATGGCAATGAGAAAGATGGATTAGTTGGTACTGGCGATATCCTTATAACATATAATTCTTCTGGCGAAGAGGTCAGCAGATATGAGATTGTTATATATGGTGACGCTAATGGTGACGGAGAAGTTGATTTATTTGACTTTGTAGTTGTCAAAAGGTCTATACTGGGAATGTCAGAGCCGTCAGGAATATATTGGAAAGCAGCAGATTGTAATAAAGATGGAGAAATAGATTTATTCGATTTTGTTGTTATAAAGAGATATATTCTTGGCTTAGGAGATGTGAATCAGTAAGTAATATATGAAAGGATTACTATGAAAAATATAAAAAGATTACTTGCCTTTATCGGAATATTTATAATGGGTATATCATTAATCCCTGCATATTATGCAAAGGCTGATGAGCAGGTTTCTGTATCTATAAGTTCGGCAAGTGGTACAGTTGGAAGTGAAGTTACAGTAACAGTTACAATATCTGCTGATAAAGACATAGATGGAGCGACAATTAATGTTTCTTATGATAATTCTATAATTCGACCTGTTGATAAAGCAAATAGCGGAGTTGTAATGTTTTCCGCTCTTGAGATGACTAGTGATTCGACAGTTTCAATTTCACAAAAATTTGAAATTATCGCTGCAGGAACAACAACACTTAGCGTTGCAGGAGATGCAAAGATATCTGTTAATGGAGAACCTGCAACAGTCAGCAGTTCTTCATCAGGAAAAGTCACTGCAAAAGCTCCAGCCAGCTATTCCTCAGATAACACATTAAAGTCCCTGCAGATAAGTCCGGGAACGCTTTCACCAGCATTTTCACCAGACAGGACAACATACAATGCAACTGTTGATGCTGATGTCACAGAGCTTGTTGTAAGTGCTGTAGCTAATGATAATGCTGCTAAGGTAAGCATAAGTGGCAGAAGAATGGACCCGGGAAGCAATACAACAACAATTACAGTTACGGCAGAAGATGGTTCAGTTAAGAGGTATATAATATATACAACAAAACTTGGGGATGGTCAGGAAGCAACAACAGAGGCCGAGTCAAAGACAGAAGCTGTTACAGAAGATGCATCACAGACGGTTAATAATGATGGAACTGTGACAATAGATGGCAGGAAGTATTCAATTGTACAGGATTATTCAGGAATCACAATCCCAGAAGGATATCAGGAGGTTGACTACGATTATAATGGTCAGAAGATAAATGCGGTTAAAGGCATAAAGACAGGTCTTATCCTTATGTATCTTGAAGGTGAAGATGGAAAAGGCGGTTTCTACCTCTATGATGAGAGTGCGAAAACATTTTCACCATACAATACTGTTGCAGAACCTGAGATAACATATGTTGTGCTGCCAATAACTAACTCGTTAGAAAAACCGGCGGGTTATGCACTTACTAAATTTACCATGAATGGCAAAGAGGTGCAGGTACTTATGGACGCTGACAGAAAGTACTGCCTGTTCTACGGAGTAAGTTCTCTTGGAGAGAAGGGCTGGTTCAGATACAGGGTAAGTGATGGAACTATACAGGCATATTCTGTTGTTAAATCTGATACTGCTAATGCTTATGTTAAGGCTGATAATGGAAAAACATCAGGAAACAACAGATTATGGCTGACGATAGTATTAATACTTGGACTGATAATAGCTGCATTTATAGTGATTACTATTGTTCTTTGTACTAAGCTTGCGAAAGTTAAGAAAGTGTTTAACATGGCATCAAAAGATGGTGTTGACCTTGATGAATATACAGAGAAGGTAATTGATGGATATGCCGAGGATGAAGATGACAGTTATGAAGAACTTGATACATCATCTGATAAGATATCCTATGGAGACGATAAGTCAGGTAAGAGTGATGTTGAAGAGTTGAAGCTCTTTGATGTTGAGGATGATAAATAATAAAAAAGCCTTAGTGAAATCATTGACGGTTTCACTAAGGTTTTTTTATTCTTCTGGAAGCGACCAGTTATCAGCCTGATTGTAATAATCGTCAGACATTTCCTTGTACTGTGCACACAGGTATGCGTCATCTGAAGTCTTTGCAAGTTCTTCATAGCATCTGCCAAGCAAAAATAAAGGCTTATTTCCGCTGCTTGCCACATCAAGTATGCTTTCCGTATCAAATGCAGCATTATACAGCCACAACACAGCTTCTTCATAGTCTGTCTGGTTCATGTAAAATGTACCGAGAATCAGACACATTTCAGCAGGAGGATTGTCGGCAACTGCTTTTAAAGTGGTCTTAAAGAATGCGTCAGTGTCACCGTCTGCCATATATATCTTAGCAAGAATACAGTTGATTTCTTTCATTAAATCATTGCTTCTGCCTTCTTTGGAAAGAATATTTTCAAATATATTCCTGAAAGCAATAAAGTCGGAATCTTCACCGGATATAAGAAGTTCTTTACACAGCATGGTAACTACATAATCTTCAATGTGGACTCCTTTTTCAAATGCTTTGAAATATGTTGAAAAGTCTCTTTTGCTATGGTCGCCCGCCTGCATGTGAAGAATTTCAATGTCACTGTCATATACGATTGGCGTGAGCCGTACTGTTTCATGTATTGGTGAAATCCATGTGAATGGACGGAGCCTTTTGAAAAGCTTCGGGCGGAGTTCTTTGTGTGCATTGTATACAGAATTATATTCTGATGCATTGACATAATACATCTGAACAATGTCTATCTCTGGAAGAAGCATATGTTTCAATTCTCTTAATGCGTAGTTGTTGGTATCATCAAGCACTTCGTCTGCGTCAGCACTGAATATGTAGTCACATCCAGCTTTGGAAAATGCAAAATTTCTTGCGGCTGAAAAATCATTTATCCATTCAAAGTCATATATTTTATCGGTGTAGTGAGCGGCAATTTCTTTAGTATTGTCAGTTGAGCCTGTGTCTACAATAATCAATTCATCATAAGTTCCTGCGTATGAATCAAGACACCTTGCAAGAATGTCCTGCTCATTTTTTACAATCATGCACATGCTTATTGATATCATGTTTTTCTCCTGTTCTTAATTGGATTTATATAGGTTATATCGGTAAATGCCTTGATTTTTTTAGGTATTCGTAAGATACTTGTTATCAATGATAACATATATCTGATACGAGGTACACAATGTCAAAAAAGAAATCTGCAGCAGAACCAGTTCAATATATAGACAGTCAGGCTTTTGATGAGGCAAAAGAGAAGATAATCGGTAAGAGACATAATGACAAGGGGATAGGTACTTTGTCGGAAAAGACGCTGCATGCAGTATTAAAAATGTATTATGAACCCGATGAGGATAATCATGAGGTTGCAATAGACGGTTATTTTGCAGATATATATAACGAGCATGGGATAATTGAGATTCAGACGAGGCAGCTTAACAAGTTAAGGGATAAGTTGTCAGTGTTCCTGAATGAATATCAGGTGAGGGTTGTATATCCAATGCCATATGAGAAGTATTTAAGCTGGATTGAGCCGGAAACAGGGGACATTACTTCCAGAAGAAAGTCTCCGAAGCGATGTTCTATGTATGATGCGATGTTTGAACTATATAAGATTAAAGCATTTTTAAAGAATCAGAATCTTAAGGTTACATTGCTGCTGATTGATATGGAAGAATATAAGCTTCTTAATGGCTGGAGTTACGATAAGAAGCGCGGAAGTGTGCGTTATGACCGCATTCCTGTTGGAATAAGAAAGATAGTTGAACTGGACTGTCCACAGGATTATATGCAGTTTGTACCAGAGGGACTTGAGAAGAACTTTACTTCAGCGGATTTTGCAAATGCAGCGCATATTGACAGGCAGACTGCTGCCAGTGTACTTGCAATGCTTAATTACATGGAACAGGTTAAAAGAGTCGGAAAGACAGGCAATGCCTATATATACGATATTGAAGAACATTATTGAATGGAGATAGTATGTACTCTGTAAATGGAAACTGCTTTCGAATATCTGTAAGAAATCTTGTGGAATTCATGTGTGCAGAAGGTGATATTGACAACAGGAATACAGGCAGCAATGATGTGAAAATCATGCAGGAGGGGGCAAGGATTCACAGGAAAATCCAGCACAGCATGGGAACTATGTATCATGCAGAAGTGCCTTTAAAGATTGAGATACCGCTTGTATCTGACTTAGGGATTGAGTATGTATTACAGGTTGAAGGCAGGGCTGACGGTATTATTGCAGATATTAATTATGACGAGGATGGTAATAAAGAGCCGGAGAGCGATGCAATAATTGATGAGATAAAGACTATGCAGACAGATGTTTCTCTGCTGAAAGAACCGGTTTATGTGCATAAAGCCCAGGCACTGGTATATGGCTATATATATGCAAGCCAGAAGAAGCTGTCTAAGATTGGAATCCAGATGACTTACGTTACTCCTGAGCCTGAGACAATCAACAAGTTTCTGGAAGAATATACATTTGAAAGAATTGAAGAGTGGTTTAATAAGCTGATTACAGGCTTTAAGAGATGGACTGATTATACATTTGATGAGAGGCATAAAAGGACGGAATCAATCAGAGAACTTAAGTTCCCTTATGAATACAGGGAGGGGCAGAAGAATCTGTGCGTGAGTGTATACAGGGCTATTGAAGATAATACCAATCTATATATTCAGGCACCTACAGGTGTCGGAAAGACGTTGTCTACTGTGTTCCCGGCTGTGCAGGCATTAGGACAGCAGATGTCAGACAAGATATTTTACCTGACGTCAAAGACAATAACGAGAACTGTTGCGGAGGATACTTATGCTATATTAAGAGATAACGGGCTTCATATGAGAACTGTTACTCTTACAGCGAAGGACAAAATATGTCCACTTGATGAGCGCAACTGCAACCCCGTGGCATGTCCTTATGCCAAGGGGCATTTTGACAGGATTAATGATGCTGTGTACGACATTATAACGAGCCAGATGGTTATCGGAAGAGATAATGTCATGGAATATGCCAACAGACATAATGTCTGTCCGTTCGAGATGTCGCTTGATGTTTCGTACTGGTGTGATGGAATTATATGTGATTATAATTATGTATTTGACCCGGATGCGTCGCTTAAGAGGTATTTTGGCAATGGTGCGAAGGGTGATTATGTGTTTCTTGTGGATGAAGCACATAACCTTGTGGACAGAGCAAGAGAAATGTACAGCGCAGTGTTGAAAAAAGAAGATTTTCTTGCGGCTAAGAAGCTTGTCAAAGAGATGGACAAACGGCTTGCAGGCGCACTTGACAGATGTAACAAGCAGTTGCTCGAATATAAAAGACAGTGCGATACATTCATGGTTGTGAGTGGTCTTGGAACATTTCCAGCCAGCCTTGAGCGTGTCATGGGACTTATGCAGAAGTTTATGGAAAGGCATAAGGGTGAGCCTGTGACTAATGAGCTTTTAGAGTTTTTCTTTGCAGTGAGACATTTTCTTAATATGTATGACTGTGCTGATGAAAAATATGTCTATTATAATGAGCATGATAATGATGGAAACTTTCTTGTACATCTGTACTGTGTTGACCCGTCTGGCAACATAAGTGAGAGACTTTCACAGGGCAGAAGCACGGTGTTCTTCTCGGCAACGCTGCTTCCGGTTAATTATTTTAAGGAAATGCTTTCAGGTGATGTATCAGAAAGAGCGGTGTATGCACACTCTTCTTTTGAACCTGATAATAAGAGAATTGTCGTGGCTACTGATGTGACAAGCCGTTATACAAGAAGAAATGCAAGGGAATATGCCAAGGTACATGATTATATTATGCATATGATTTCTGGCAGAAGCGGCAGATATATGGTGTTCTTTCCGTCATATTCTTACATGGAGAGTGTTCTTGAGTGCTTCAGGTGGGAAAATGGTGTTAATGTGGTCGAATGTGGTGGAGAAGATACATTTTTACCAGAAAGCTGTGTAAATGTGCTTGTGCAGGGAAGGTTTATGAAGGAGGCTGACAAGGAAAATTTCTTATCAGCATTTTACGAGGAACTTCCAGAAGGGGCTTCGCTTGCAGGCTTCTGTGTGCTTGGAGGAATATTTTCCGAAGGAATTGACTTAAAGGATGAGAGCCTTATCGGAGCTGTCATTGTCGGAACTGGGATTCCGATGGTGTGCAGGGAGCGTAACATTCTAAGGGATTATTTTGATGAGTTTGGCAAAAATGGATATTCGTATGCTTATGTTATTCCGGGAATGAATAAGGTGCTTCAGGCAGCAGGAAGGGTTATAAGGACGGATACGGATAAGGGAGTTATTGCACTTCTGGATGACAGATTTATGACTGGTGAATATGAGCGTATGTATCCTAGGGAGTGGAACAGGATATTTCCAGTCAGTCTGGGTAATGCTTATAAATGTATTAAGGATTTCTGGACGGAACAGGATATGTAGAGCATTGATAAAAAATGTACAATGTTAGAACTTGTAGTCGGACTGTATGTGTGATAAAATTTAGACAGATATAATTAAGGTCCGGATATATGATGATTTGGTTTGATTATGGGAGATGGGCTTATGCAGAACGTGGAAGAGATTAATAAGAATATAGAAAACAAAACTGTAGACAAGCAGGCCTGGCAGTCTCTGGGATTTGATGAATTACAGACTATTGAGATTATCAGAGGAATTGAGAATGGCGTTGATGTGAGTGTGTATTGCAAAGAGGAATTTAACGCTGCCCAGATGAAAGCATTAAGACTTGGTCTGGAAGAAAAACTTGATGTAAGCAGATTTGCAGATGCACAGTATGATTATATGCAGATGGAAGAACTGAAGCAGGCTGTGCGTAGCGGAATGAATATGGATGATATATGTAATCCTAAGTTCAGTCATTCTGTTATGAGAGAGATAAGGCTTGCATCAGAGCTTAATTATGATCTGACCAGGTATGCAAAGCTTGGTTATTCAGGAGAGGTATTAAGACAGATAAGACTTGCAAAAAAAGAAGAGATTGACCTTACATTTTTTGTTGAGGATAATTATGATGAATATCAGCTCAATGAGATAAGGCTGGGAATACACAATTGTGTTGATATAACTAAGTATCTGCTTCATGAATACAATGGAAAACAGATGGAACAGATTAGACTTGGACTTGAGGAAGGGATTGATGTTACTCCATATAACATGGTTGGATTTTCATCAGGACAGATGAAGCAGATAAGACTTGGGCTTGAAGAAGGAATAGATGTTTCTGAATATGCAGATCCGTTTATTGATGCGGTAAGCATGAAAGAGGCAAGACACAGAATTTCTGATAAATGGAATGACGAGAAGCCTGCACTTAATGAATTGCAGTCACAGGAAATTCTTATGGGACTTACAAGCGGTGTAGATGTTTCTTTATATGCTGATCCAAGATATACCTTTAAAGAGATGGAGAAGATAAGACTTGCACTTGAGAGGGGAAGTAATCTGGATGGGCTGCTTAAGTATGGATGTTAAGATGCAGCTATTACAGTACAGTGTTTTGATAATGAATGGATAAGACCTTCGGAAAGGGGGAACAGCATGAGCAATACAGAAATAGTTAATGAAACAGCTGATATAGATGATATCGAGTTACATGAGGTTTATGTATATATTGCAGATGATAATATGAGCGCATCAGTCAGGCTTGGCAAATGTGATGAAGGATATACATATGATGAAGTCATGAATAAGCTATCGCTTAATGGAATTAAGACGGGAATAGATGAAGAAAAAATTCGATGGATGATTTCACAAAAAATATATGACCAGCCGGTTGAAGTTGCTTTTGGTAAACCGGTAGAGGCAGGAAAAGATGGATATTATGAGTTTTTCTTTGATACAGATGCAATTAATAATAACAGACCTACAGTAAGAGAAGATGGTTCTATTGATTACTTTAACCAGAAGAGATTTGAAAAGGTTAATGAGGGGGATCTGCTGGCAAGATATCATGAGCCGACTAAAGGGGAGTTTGGCTTTGATGTATGTGGAAAGCTGCTTGTGCCTAAACCAGGAAAACCCAAGCCAAGACTGCATGGTAAGGGCTTTAAGACATCTGAGGATGGGAAAGAAACTTATGCTGCAATATCTGGAAAGATTGAATACTGCAACTATGATTTAAGTGTTGTTAATGTGTATGAGGTTAATGGTAATCTTGACATGAGTATGGGTAATATTGACTTTAACGGGGATGTTAATATTACAGGCAGTGTGAGAAGTGGTGTAACAGTTCATGCCATGGGAAGTATATATGTTGGAGGCTTCGTTGAGGGAGCAACACTTATTGCTGGGAAGGATATTGTATTAAAGGATGGCGTTAATACTAAGAATTCAGGAAAGATCGAGGCAGGGGGAAATATATCTGGCAGATTTTTTGAGAATACAGAGGTTATTGCCAAAGGAGACTTACAGTGTAATTATATTCTTAACTGCAGGGTGCTTACATATGGCAGGGTATTTGTTGAGGGACCCATAGGTTCTATTATAGGTGGTGATGTAACTGGTGTTATGGGAATCAGTACTACATCATGTGGACATGAAAGCAATGTAAAGACTTTGTTGAGGGTTGGTTCGACCAAAGAAATCAGAAAAGAGTATGCAGAACTTATTATGGAGCTTAAGGAGGTGGACGAACAGATTGAAGCCTTTGAAATGGCTAATAAGAAGTTTGAGATGATTAAACAGAACATGCCTGAAAAGTATGATAGTAAAATGGCATTGAGAGTTACCCAGTCAAAGATTGTAAAGATGGCTCAGAAAGCCAAGCTTGAAGAAAAGAGCAAGGCATTATACAATCTTATAAGAGATTCAGAGAGAGCAGTTGTTAAAGTAAAGAATCATATATATCCGGGAAGCAGGGTATATATGGATGATAAGACTTACATGCCAAGTTCTGTATTTTCACATATTATTGTTAAGAAGACGCCAAGCACGATTATTCTTAGGGATTATGATGAATAAGTATATTACAGGGAGAGTATTATGATAGAAGAAGTTGTTTCGGTGGAATTGCCGGTGCATGAAAGGCTGGTAGTAAGAAAGAACAGACTTACGAATGAAGAAAATGGTATTGATATGCCAAGGATTTCTATAGTTACAGGCACTCATGGGGATGAACTTGACGGACAGTATATCTGCTATGAGGTTATCAGAAGGATTGAAAGAGAGAAGAATAAGCTTAAAGGAATTGTAGATATTTATCCAGATATTAATCCTCTTGGACTTGATACAGGTTCAAGAGGAATTCCTATGTTTGACCTTGATATGAACAGGGTTTTCCCTGGTGATAATAATGGAGCGATGGCTGAATATGTGGCAGCAGGTATTATTGAAGATATTATTGGAAGCGATCTGTGTATTGATATCCATTCAAGCAATATATTTGTAAATGAGATGCCACAGGTAAGAATTAATGATGATACGCAGGAAAAGCTTCTTCCTTATGCGAAGATGATGAATGCACAATTTGTGTGGATATATTCGTCTATTACTGTGCTTGATGCAACTCTTGCTTATAGTCTTAATCATCTTGGTGTGCCTACTCTTGTTACGGAGATGGGTGTTGGAAACAGAATTACGCCAAAGTATTGCAGGGATATTGTTGATGGTATATTTAACCTTATGTCTCATATGGGGATATGGGATGATGAGCCGAAAGAAGTGAATGAACCTATTATCTCTACAGAGGGTGAGGTTACATTTCTTACTGCTAAGGAAAGCGGAATATTCGTATCAGCAGTTGATTCTATGGGAAGGATTGGAATTGGAACGCATATAGGAGATATTATCGAACCTATTGAGGGAAGAATAATCCAGAGAATTGAATCGCCTACAGATGGAATTATATTTACATTAAGAGAGAATCCGGTAGTACATAAGGGGGCTCTTATAGCAAGAGTTTATGGTGGCAGATAATGAAGAAAGAGATTATTTATTCGTTAAAGGGTATATATAGAGAAGATTATCAGATAGAAGGCTACAGATTCGGCGGTGGTGAGAAGTCGGCATGTATTGTTGGTGCATTAAGAGGTAATGAGATACAGCAGCTGTATATATGTTCGCAGCTTGTTAAGGCACTTAAAGAGCTTGAGGCTCATGGTGCAATATCGCACAATCATGAGATTCTTGTTATCCCATCTGTTAACAGATTTTCCATGAATGTTGGAAAGAGATTCTGGCCTACAGATAATTCTGATATTAACAGAGCTTTTCCTGGGGATGTTAATGGAGATACAACCAAGCAGATAGCAGGAACACTTTTTGACAGAATTAAGGGTTACAGTTATGGCATACATTTTGCAAGCTTTTATATGCCGGGTGATTTTATTCCTCATGTAAAGATGATGGATACAGGATTTCAGAGTGCAAGTCTTGCCAATCTGTTCGGACTTCAGTACGTTGTTATTAGAAAGCCGAAGCCAATGGATACAGTGACACTTAATTATAACTGGCAGATGAATGGTACTAATGCATTTTCAATATATACTAACAGCACAGATATGATTGATGAGAAATCTGCAAGACAGGCTGTGTCATCTGTTCTCAGGTTTTTAACCAGAATGGGTATTCTTAAGTACAACAATCACAGTGGATATATTGCAAGTGTTATCAACGAATTTGACCTTATGGCAGTCAAGACTTATGATGCAGGATTTTACAAGAGACTTAAAGAGCCGGGTGATCCTGTATATCATGGTGAGCTTATAGCACAGATTCTTGACCCATGCGAGGGTACTGTTAAGAGTGAGATAATATCACAGACAGACGGTATTGTTTTCTTCGCACATACAGGTCCTACCGTAATGGGTAATCAGGTTGTTTACAAGATAATAAGAAGAATGCATGAATAGTTGTTTGAAAATATGTTTTATTGTGATACAATGGTTAAATATTAATAATTAATATAACTAATCTCAGGAGGAAGATATGAGCGGCGTAAAGAGAGTTTTTGTCGAGAAAAAGAAACCATTTGCAGTTAATGCGAAAGAATTACTTGAGGAGATAGGAGGATATCTTGGAATAAAGACTATTACAGATGTAAGAGTTCTTATCCGTTATGATATTGAGAATCTTTCAGAAGAAACATATAAGAAAGCACTTACTACTGTTTTTTCTGAGCCACCGGTAGATGATGTTTATGAGGGAACATTTCCAGCGGGAAAGGACGATTTCGTGTTCTCTGTAGAGTATCTTCCAGGACAGTTCGACCAGAGAGCTGATTCTGCAGAACAGTGTGTTAAGTTCTTTAATGAGAATGAGACACCAGTTATCAAGACTGCTGTAACTTATGTATTGACAGGAACTGTTACTGATGAGGAGAAGAACAGGATTAAGGAACACTGCATTAACCCTGTTGATTCAAGACAGGCAGCAGAGGATATTCCAGAAACTTTAGTTACTGAGTTCAAGACTCCTGCTGATGTTATTTATTTTGACGGATTCAAGGATATGCCAGAGGATAAGTTAAAGGAATTATATGATTCTTTAGGACTTGCCATGACATTTAAGGATTTTAAGTTCATTCAGGAGCATTTTGCTAGTGTTGAGAAGCGTGATCCTTCTATGACTGAAATCAGAGTACTTGATACATACTGGTCAGATCATTGCCGTCACACAACATTTGCAACAGAGCTTACAGATGTTAAGTTTAAGGACGGATTTTATAAAGCCCCTATGGAAGCTACATATAACAAGTATCTTTCAGACAGAGCAGAAATATATAAGGACCGTAAGGACAAGTTCGTATGCCTTATGGACCTTGCACTTATGGGTGCTAAGAAGTTAAAGGCTGAGGGCAAGTTAGCTGATCAGGAAGAATCTGATGAGATTAATGCCTGCTCAATTGTTGTTCCAGTTGAGATTGATGGAAAGACAGAGGAATGGCTTGTTAACTTTAAGAATGAGACACATAACCATCCAACAGAGATTGAGCCATTTGGTGGCGCAGCAACTTGTCTAGGTGGTGCTATAAGAGATCCATTGTCAGGCCGTACATATGTATATCAGGCAATGAGAATTACAGGTGCAGCAGATCCTACTGTTCCGGTATCAGAGACAATTCATGGAAAGCTTCCACAGAGAAAGCTTGTTACAGGTGCTGCTCACGGATACAGCTCATATGGTAACCAGATCGGACTTGCTACAGGATATGTTAAGGAAATCTACCATCCTGATTATGTTGCCAAGAGAATGGAGATTGGTGCAGTTATAGCTGCTGCTCCAAGAAGTGCAGTTAAGAGAGAGAATTCTGACCCGGGAGATATCATTATTCTTCTTGGTGGAAGAACAGGACGAGATGGATGTGGCGGAGCTACAGGTTCATCTAAGGTTCATACAGAGAAGTCTATTGAGGATTGTGGTGCTGAGGTTCAGAAGGGTAATGCTCCTACAGAGCGTAAGATGCAGAGACTCTTCAGAAGACCAGAGGTTACTAAGCTTATTAAGAAATGTAATGACTTTGGTGCAGGCGGTGTATCCGTTGCAATTGGTGAGCTTGCAGCAGGTCTTAAGGTAGATCTTGATAAAGTTCCTAAGAAGTATGAAGGTCTTGATGGAACAGAGCTTGCTATATCAGAGTCTCAGGAGAGAATGGCTGTTGTAGTTGATCCTAAGGATGTTAAGGAATTCCTTCAGTATGCTGCTGAGGAGAACTTAGAGGCAGTTGAGGTAGCTGTTGTAACAGAAGAACCAAGACTTGTTCTTAACTGGAGAGGCAAGGATATCGTTAATATTTCAAGAGCATTCCTTGATACTAATGGTGCTCATCAGGAGACTAAGGTTGTAGTTGATATTCCTTCACAGGAAGACGATTACCTTAAGCCGGTTAAGGTTACAGATGTACGCGGTAAGTGGTTAAAGACTTTAGCAGACCTTAACGAATGCTCACAGAAGGGACTTGTTGAGAGATTTGATGGTTCTATCGGAGCCGGTTCAGTATATATGCCATATGGTGGTAAATATCAGCTTACAGAGACACAGAGCATGGTTGCAAAGCTTCCAGTGCTTAAGGGTTCATGCGATACAGTAACTATGATGTCTTATGGATTTGATCCATATCTTTCATCATGGAGCCCATATCATGGAGCAATCTATGCTGTTATAGATTCTGTAGCTAAGATTGTTGCTGCCGGTGGTGATTTCAGTAAGATCAGATTCACATATCAGGAATACTTCAGAAGAATGACAGAAGATCCAGAAAGATGGAGCCAGCCATTTGCTGCACTTCTTGGTGCATATGAAGCACAGATGGGATTCGGACTTCCATCAATCGGTGGTAAGGACAGTATGTCAGGAACATTTGAACATATTGATGTTCCACCAACACTCTGCTCATTTGCTATTGATGTAGCTAAGGAAGGAGATATTATTACTCCTGAACTTAAGAATGATGGTGATGTATTAGTCAGATTTGATATTAAGAAGAATCAGTATGATCTTCCAGATTTCGAACAGGTTAAGGCACTCTACAGTGCAATACATGAGCTTATCCAGAAGAGGGCAATCGTATCTGCATATGTTCTTGATGCTAACGGACTTGTGCCAGCACTCAGCAAGATGGCATTTGGTAATAAGTTAGGTTTTGAGATCAGCGCAGACGTTAAGGAAGATGACCTCTTTGCACCAGCTTATGGCTGTATCGTTGCAGAAGTTCCAGCGGACAAGCTTAGTGAGATTACTACAACTTATACTAAGGTTGGTACTGTTAAGGATAATGGTAAGTTCACATACAAGGAAGTTTCAATTAATGTAGAAGAAGCATTAAGCGTATGGGCTGATACTCTTGAGGGTGTATTCCCGACTAAGGCTTCTAAGGAAACTACACCGGTTGAAAGCAGGTTATATGAAGCACCAAGCGTACATGTATGCAAGAATAAGGTTGCTAAGCCAACAGTATTTATCCCGGTATTCCCAGGAACTAACTGTGAGTACGATAGTGCCAAGGCATTTGAAAGAGCCGGCGCTGATACAATCGTTAAGGTGTTCAAGAACCTTGATGCTGAGAGTATCAGAGAGTCTGTAGATGAATTTGAGAAGGCTATTAACCAGGCACAGATTATTATGTTCCCTGGTGGATTCTCAGCAGGTGATGAACCAGATGGTTCTGCCAAGTTCTTCGCTACAGCATTCCGTAATGCCAAGATGAAGGAAGCAGTTGAGAAGCTACTTAATGAGAGAGATGGTCTTGCACTTGGTATCTGTAATGGATTCCAGGCTCTTATAAAGCTTGGTCTTGTACCTAACGGAAAGATTACAGGACAGGATGCACAGTCACCTACACTTACATTTAATACAATTAACCGTCATATATCTAAGATGGTATATACTAAGGTTGTCAGCAATTTAAGCCCATGGCTTGCTAATGCAGAGCTTGGCGGAGTATACTGCAATCCAGCTTCACATGGTGAAGGAAGATTTGTTGCTCCTAAGGAATGGCTTGATAAGCTCTTTGCTAACGGACAGGTTGCTACACAGTACTGTGACCTTGATGGTAATGTATCTATGGATGAAGAGTGGAATATCAATGGTTCATACATGGCTATTGAAGGTATCACAAGCCCAGACGGAAGATGCTTCGGTAAGATGGCACATTCTGAGAGACGCGGTGACAGTGTTGCTATTAATATATATGGTGAGCAGGATATTAAGATATTCGAATCTGGTGTTAAGTATTTCAAGTAATACATAGAATATGTCAGCAGTGTGCCATTAGAATTGGAGGGGATATTATGGCAAGAGATAAAGTCAGCACAGATATATTATGGAAGGACAGGAAGAGAATTCTCTTCCTCGGACTTCCGTGGTCATTTACAAGATACAGTGTATCTAAGGACAGATTCTTTATAAGCAAAGGATTTTTCAGCATTAAAGATGATGAGGTAAGACTGTATCGTATTATGGATATTTCATTGGAGCGCTCATTCATGCAGAGACTTGTCGGAGTAGGAACTATTAAAGTATGCTCTGGAGACAAGACAATGGGTGACTTTGAGATTAAGAATATCAAGAGGCCTAAGGCTACTAAGGAGCTGTTATCAGATCTTGTGGAGAAGCAGAGAGATATCAAGAGAGTTGTCAATAGAGAGAATATGATTGACGGTCATGACCATTCAGATGGTCAAGCGGATATTGATGACTTTGACAATAATGATGACGATGCACCATTTGACAGATAATTTGTAAAAATGTATTGACAGCTATATAGAAAGATGATATTTTAATAGTTAGTTAAAGCTAACTGATGTAACGGGTATCCAGTTAGGATATCCGTTATTTTATAAATACGGGTTAGACAAAGCTAACAAAAGTAAGGTAAATGAAAGGACGAGAATATGAGCGTAGTTATTATTGGTGGAAATGAATGTATGGAACGCCAGTATCAGCAGATATGTAAGAAACACGGCTGCAAGGCGAAGGTATTTGTTAAGGAAAAAAGTGGATTTTCCAAGCAGATTGGAACACCGGATCTTATGATACTGTTTACTAATACGGTTTCTCATAAGATGGTTTTATCAGCTGTTACAGAGGCTAAGAAGAATGATGTTGATATTGTGAGAACACATTCAAGCAGTGCGGCATCGCTTACAAGTGTTTTAGAAACATATTTAAGCGAAAGCAGGGCATGCTGATAAAGAAGAGGATAAAGTGCAATATGGAAGGAAAAGAAAAATGGTCTGTACAGATGTATTGGGAAGAATTGAGCGGGAAGTTATAAAAGAGTGTTCTCCGACGCTTGCCGGATTAAAGACGGGCAACCTTTTTAATTACAGATATGATAATATATCTGATTTTAGGAAAGAGCTTGCAAGTGTAAACAGAAAACTTAACGCCAAAGGCGTGTATGTTACATTTTTAAAGCGAAATGAAAAGAGTGCACTTTTATATGTGTTCAGACCTGACAGATTAGAGAAGGATTTGTCACAGCCAGCAGTACAAAATGTACTGAAAACATTTGGATATACAGATTATAAAGTGGGAGCAAGCATCAGGCATCTTAAACAGAGAGTGGAGGAGAACACATGTTTTCCGCATGAAATAGGGCTGTTCTTAAGTTACCCGGTGGAAGATGTAATCCAGTTTATAAGACAAAAGGGCTGCAATTACAAATGTTGTGGGGTATGGAAGGTGTATTGTGATGAGGCATTCAGCCAGAAGATGTTTGCACGTTACAGAAAATGCACAGAAGTATATTTAAGAGTCTTTGACCGAGGCAGAAGCATATCTGCATTAACGGTTTAAGCATATAAAAAGTAAAAAGGAGAGATTGGATAATGAGTAAAGTAGCAGTAGTTTATTGGAGTGGAACAGGTAATACAGAGACAATGGCTAACGCAGTTGCAGAAGGTGCTAAAGGAGCTGGAGCAGAGGTTGATGTACTTGTGGCAAATGATTTTAATTCAGGAAAGGTTGCTGAATATGATGGAATCGCATTCGGATGCCCGGCAATGGGAGCAGAGAATCTCGAGGAATCAGAGTTTGAACCAATGTTCACAGAGGTAGAAGGAAGCCTTAGCGATAAGAAAATTGCACTTTTCGGTTCATATGGATGGGGAAGCGGCGAATGGATGGCTGACTGGGAAGAAAGAAGCAAGGCTGCAGGGGCTGTTCTTGCAACAGACAGCGTAATCTGTCAGGAAGCACCAGATGATGATGCTGTTGAAAACTGCAAAAAACTTGGGGCAGCGTTAGCATAATTATTTATTGCCTGTAATATATTGAAAAGATTGCACATTTTGCCCCTGGTTGGTTATATCAATCAGGGGTTAATCTGTTCTAAAAAATATTATAAAAATATAACAAAAGTTGTTGACATCTAATGACCATTAGAATATACTAACCAAGGTGGTAATGAAAAACATTATCAATATGCTAAAAAGAGGAGATGAGCTTATGCCATTAACTATGATTGATGAAGGAACTCCATACACAATCCAGCGGATTGGTGGAAAGGAGGAAATAAGACGTTTTCTTGAGAATCTTGGATTCGTTCCGGGAGCAGTGGTAACAGTTGTTTCTAAAGCTGGCGGTAATGTCATTGTTAACATTAAGGAATCAAGAGTTGCCATAGGAAAAGATATGGCTAATAAAATTATGGTATAAAGGACTGAATATGCCAGTTCTTATATAAAACTAAAATAAGAAGGAGATAAACTATGACTTTAAGAGATGTATCTGTAGGCCAGACTGTTAAAGTTACCAGGTTAAATGGTGATGGTCCGGTTAAGAGAAGAATTATGGATATGGGAATTACTAAGGGAGTTGAAGTCTATGTAAGAAAGGTAGCACCTTTGGGAGATCCTGTAGAGGTTACAGTAAGAGGCTATGAATTATCGCTTCGTAAAGCCGATGCCGAGATGATAGAGGTAGGCTGATTTTTTTTACATGTGGGTTAGCATAATCTAATTATTGTAAGAATTGTCGAATGTTTGTTAGTAAATACATAAACATTTATATAAAAGAAATGAGGTAGTCAAATGTCAATTAAAATTGCATTAGCAGGTAATCCAAACTGCGGTAAAACAACATTGTTTAATGCTTTGACCGGTTCTAATCAGTTCGTTGGTAACTGGCCAGGTGTTACAGTTGAGAAAAAGGAAGGTAAATTAAAGGGACATAAAGATGTAACTATCATGGATTTACCTGGTATTTATTCACTTTCTCCTTATACTCTTGAGGAGGTAGTAGCAAGAAATTATCTTATTAACGAAAGACCTGATGCAATCATCAATATTGTTGATGGTACTAATATTGAAAGAAACCTTTATCTTTCAACACAGATTATGGAACTGGGTATTCCGGTTATCATGGCTGTTAACATGGTCGATATCATGGAAAAGAACGGAGATAAGGTTGACCTTGCCAAGTTAGGAAAGAACCTTGGATGTGAAGCTGTTGAGATATCAGCTCTTAAGGGAACTGGCATTAAGGAAGCAGCAGAGAAGGCTGTTAAGCTTGCAGAGAGCAAGAAGCTCAATACAATTGCTCACAAGTTTGATGATAAGGTTGAGGCAGCTATATCTGCAGTAGAAGATAAGCTTGGTCTTGATATTGTTGAAGAACAGAAGAGATTCTTTGCTATCAAGCTTCTTGAGAAGGATATTAAGATTAAAGTTCTTATGAAGAATGTTCCAGATGTTTCAGCTGAGATTGAGACTCTTGAGAAAGAATTTGATGATGATACAGAAAGTATTATCACTAATGAAAGATATACATATATATCTTCAATTATCAGTGGATGTTTTGCAAAGAAGTCTGAGAAGAAGCTTTCTACATCAGATAAGATTGATAGAATAGTTACTAACAGATTCTTAGCACTTCCAATATTTGCAGTTGTAATGTTCATCGTATACTATGTATCAGTTACAACAGTTGGTACATGGGCAACAGACTGGGCTAACGATGGTGTGTTCGGTGATGGCTGGCATCTCTTCGGAATTGGCACTTCAGCTTACGAAGAAGTAGCTGATGAGTATGGTGATTCAGATGCAATCATCGGGGCATATATCGACAGCCTTGGTGATAAAGGTGAAGAGTATGCAGATGCTATTGATACAGAAGCTGATGATTATGATTCAGATGCAGCAGTAGCAGCATTAAAGAAACTTAAAAACACAGTTCCAGCTAATCTTACATTAGATTATGATGTAGAAGATGAGGAAAATCTTAGTGTAACAACAGAGACAACAGATGCAGCCGGTGTTAAGGAAGCTATTGAACAGTGTATAGACAATGATGGTGCAGCTCCAGATCCTGCTAATTATGGTGTATGGGTTCCTGGTATCCCAGTGCTTCTTGAGTCAGGACTTGATGCAATTGGTTGTGTAGACTGGTTAAAGGGTCTTATCCTTGATGGTATTGTAGCCGGTGTTGGTGCAGTACTTGGCTTCGTTCCACAGATGCTTGTATTATTCATATTCCTTGCATTCCTTGAGTCTTGCGGTTATATGGCACGTATAGCATTCATTATGGATAGAATTTTCCGTAAGTTCGGTCTTTCAGGTAAGTCATTCATTCCAATGCTTATCGGTTCAGGTTGTGGTGTTCCTGGTATCATGGCTTCACGTACAATTGAGAACGACAGAGACCGTAAGATGACAATTATGACAACAACATTTATTCCTTGTGGAGCTAAGCTTCCATTCATAGCAATGGTTGCCGGAGCTATCTTTGATGGTGCTCCATGGGTTGCTCCATCAGCATACTTCCTTGGAATATTCTCAATTATCTGCTCAGGTATCATCTTAAAGAAGACAAAGTTATTCGTTGGAGATCCGGCACCATTCGTTATGGAGCTTCCAGCATACCATCTTCCAACAGTTGGTACAGTATTAAGAAGCATGTGGGAGCGTGGATGGTCATTCATCAAGAAGGCCGGAACAATCATCACACTTTCAACAATCATTATCTGGTTCACAACATACTTTGGATTTGTTGATGGAACATTTACAATGCTTGCAGATGATCAGATTGACTTCTCTATTCTTGGCAGAATTGGTAAGGCAATCGCATGGATATTTGCTCCTTTAGGATTTGGTAACTGGCAGGCAACAGTTGCTTCTATTACTGGTCTTGTAGCTAAGGAGAATATCGTTGGTACAATGGGTATTCTTTATTCAGCAGGTGAGGGAACAGTATATGCTAACATGGCAGCTACATTTACAGTAGTAAGCGGATATGCATTCCTTGCATTCAATCTTCTCTGTGCTCCTTGCTTCGCAGCAATGGGTGCTATTAAGAGAGAGATGAACAACACTAAGTGGTTCTGGATTGCAATCGGATACCAGTGTGGATATGCTTACCTTGTAGGTCTTGTAATTAACCAGATTGCTGGTCTTATTACTGGCGACACAGCATTTAATGTATTCACAGTAATCGCAATTCTTATAATTGTTGGTTTCATCTATCTGTTATTTAGACCATATAAGGAAAGTAAGACATTAAAGGTTGATTCTAAGAAGCTTTTAAATGCAACAAAGTAATTAAATGATATATTATCGGAGGTGTAATTATGCTGGGAACAATTATAGTAGGAGTTATATTGGTGATTATAGTTGCGCTTATTGTACGCAGTATGGTACACGACAAGAAAAACGGTAAATCGTTCACATGTGGTGGCGACTGCGGTAAATGCAAAGGCCACTGCCATTAAAAGGAGGTAACGGGTGGTCAGAAATCCTGATAAAGACAAAGACATTATTATTTCTCGTCTCAAGCAGCAGGGTTGCAGGATAACTAAACAGAGGCTTATGCTTCTTGATGTAATTCTTGAAGAGGACTGCTCAAGCTGTAAAGAGATTTATTACAAGGCAGTAAAAAAGGATCCTAAGATTGGGGCTGCAACTGTATATAGAATGGTTAATACACTGGAAGAAATAGGTGCAATTAACCGTAAGAATATGTACAGGATAACTTGTGATGAGAATGATAATGGCGGTTATACTGTAAGATTAAACGATGATTCGTCAATTAATTTATCAGAAAGCAAATGGAGTAAAATTATTGAGTCAGGGCTAGAAGCCTGCGGATACATTAAGAATCAGAAGATAACAAGTGTAGTTGACAGGAAAAAGGCAGTTTCAGTTAATAAATAATATTTACTAATAAGGGAGAGATGAAACTGTTTCATCTCTCCTTTTGCTATATTGAGAAGATTTCTCAATAAGTGGATTTATGTAGAAATGTTACATAATGTGTAATATAATAACCGTCAAACTTAAGAAACATTTATTGTCCAATATGGACAGAGAGGAGCACAGTATGAAAATTGATAATTTAAAGAAACCAGGACTTTTTGCAGCAGGTGTATTATTTGGAACAGCAGGAATCAAGATTCTCACAAGCAAGGACGCCAAGAAACTTTATACTAACTGCACAGCAGCAGTTTTAAGAGCTAAATCATGTATAATGAAGACAGCTACAACTGTTCAGGAAAACTGTGAGGATATATATGCTGATGCTAAGACAATCAATGAGACAAAGTATAACACAGAAGAAGTTGTACTTGATTCAGTAGATGAAGATGAGGAAGCGTAACAGAGTATGAAATTCATAATAAAGCATGATGTGCCCGGAAGAATCCGTGTTCACATGGATGTCTCTGGCATGACTTTTACACAGGCAGATACCTTGCAGTATTATCTTAAGAATCTGCAGGGTGTCACTAATGCCAAGGTGTATGAGAGAACTGCTGATGCAGTTGTTGAGTACAGATGTTCAAGAAAGACTGTGATTGAAGCTATTGCTAAGTTCAGATACAGCAATGTAGAGGTTCCTGAAGATGTTCTTGCAACATCAGGAAGAGCAATCAATTCTCATTATACTGAAAAGCTGGCAGATCAGGTGTTGTGGAGAATGACTAAGAAATTGTTTATTCCGGCACCGGTATGTGCGGTATTAACAACGGTATCTTCAATGAAGTACATTTATAAAGGAATCAGGACACTGCTTGCAAGAAAACTTGAAGTGCCAGTTCTTGATGCAACTGCAATAGGAGTTTCTATCTTAAGAAGAGACTTTAATACAGCTGGTTCAGTAATGTTTCTTCTTGGTATAGGTGAGATAATAGAGGACTGGACACACAAGAAGTCGGTTGACGACCTTGCAAGAACGATGTCACTTAACGTTAATAAGGTCTGGTTAAAGACAGATGATGCAGAAGTACAGGTATCTGTGAAAGATGTTAAGGACGGAGATAATGTAATAATCCGGATGGGTAATGTAATCCCATTTGATGGAACTGTTATCAGTGGTGAGGCTATGGTTAATCAGGCTTCACTTACAGGAGAATCTGAGCCAGTAAGAAGAGGTGAGGGAACTTCTGTATTTGCAGGAACTGTAGTAGAAGAGGGCGAGATAGTATTCAGAGTTAAGCGTGCCGGAGGCTCAAGCAAATATGACAAGATTGTCAGGATGATTGAAGAATCTGAGAAGTTAAAATCAGGTCTTGAGTCAAAAGCAGAGCATCTTGCAGATAAGCTTGTACCTTATTCACTTGGTGGAACTGCACTTACATATCTGTTAACACGAAATACTACTAAGGCATTGTCAATACTTATGGTTGATTTCTCATGTGCATTGAAGCTTGCTATGCCTATTACGGTACTTGCAGCAATAAGACAGGCAAGTCAGGCGAGTGCAACAGTCAAGGGCGGTAAGTTCTTAGAGGCAATTGCTGAAGCGGATACTATCGTATTTGATAAGACAGGTACACTTACAAAGGCTAAGCCAACAGTAAGCAGGGTATATTCATTTAACGGAATGCCGGAAGATGAGCTGTTAAGAATAGCTGCGTGTCTAGAGGAGCATTTTCCACATTCAATGGCTAAGGCTGTTGTTAATGAAGCTGGCAGAAGAAACCTTATGCACGAAGAGATGCATTCTAAGGTTGAATATATTGTTGCACATGGAATATCAACATTTATTAATACAAGCAAGGTTATCATAGGAAGCCATCACTTTGTATTTGAGGATGAAGCATGTGTAATTCCAGCAGGAAAGCAGGAGTTATTTGACAGTCTTCCAGATGACTGCTCACATCTTTATATGGCAATTAACGGTCAGCTTGCAGCAGTTATATGCATAATTGATCCATTAAGAGAAGAAGCACCAAAGGTTATTGAAGGGCTTAAGAAGGCTGGAATATCAAAGGTTGTCATGATGACAGGAGACAGTGAAAGAACAGCCGCCTCTATTGCCAGAAAGGTTGGAGTTACTGAATATTATTCAGAAGTTCTTCCAGAAGACAAGGCTAAGTTCGTAGATAAAGAGCGGGCAGCCGGACGAAAGGTAATTATGATTGGTGATGGAATTAATGACTCACCAGCGCTTTCAGCAGCAGATGTAGGTATTGCCATAAGTGATGGTGCTGAGATTGCAAGAGAGATTGCAGATATCACTGTCGGCGCAGATGATCTTAACCAGATACTTATGCTTAAGAAATTAAGTGACAGTCTGATTAAGAAGATTAACAGAAATTACCGTGTGATTGTCGGATTCAATTCCGCACTTATTGCACTTGGTGTAACGGGCGTCATACAGCCTACAACTTCAGCACTTCTTCATAATACATCAACACTTGTTATAAGTCTTGAGAGTATGAAGAATCTGCCAGTATAAGACTATGAAACGGACTCATCTTCGGGTGGGTTCGTTTTTTGTTTGAAGGCAAAAAGTTCTGATTGGATAAATATATACTATACCCATAAGGCACAATATAAATTAATAATCGCAGGATATTATTTTATTACAAGAAAATGAAATTATGTAACAAAAGAAAATTGACTAAGCCGTACGGCTTATATTATAATGCTTTTATCAAAACAAAGCCGCTCGGCTTTATTTGTGAGAAAATATGTATAATAAAGCCGTACGGCTTGTTTTTTGCGTTGAGGTGAATATTATGAAAATAACTGATTCTGAGGGGCTTGGAAATATAATCAGGAACAGGAGAAAAGAATTAAAGTATACGCAGGCATTTTTGTCAGAATATACTGGTCTTAGTGTAAGTTTTATATCAGATGTAGAAAGAGGTAAAACAACTGTTGAGATTGGCAAAGTAATGCAGTTAATTTCAATTCTGGGACTTGATATTAATATTAATGTAAGGGGGAGATAATGAGAAATTTAGATGTATATATTGAATGTAATGGAAATATGATTAATGTTGGCAGTATTACAGGGCATAATTCTGACGATGCTGTATTCTAGGACACCAGATAGTTTTATTATTAATCTTAATGATAAAGAAAATGATTTTTTATTTGCAACTGAAAGATATGACAGAAAGATTTTAGATACATCCAAAGAATTAATGGGGAAGAAAGTTCCATTAAGACTTCATCAGGAGGATTTTGCACAGGCACTTGGAATTACAGCGTCACAAAAATACGAGAAAAACGGGAAAGATTATTTAGCAGATGCATTTGAACTAATAAAAAATTATTCAAGCAATCCAATTGAAGATCAGATAAGGCTATGGGATTTATGTATATTTAATTATCTTATAGGTAATACAGATAATCATGTTAAAAATATTGCTCTTTTATATAGTGAGGATTTAAAAGGAATAAGATTAGCTCCGGCATATGATTTATTAAGTACTGTTATATATGACAGCAGCACAGAGAAAATGTCGCTTAACATAGATGGCGAATATGATATAAGGAATATAAATCAGAAGTCGTTTGAGAATGAGGCAAAGAAACTTGGTCTTGGAAAAGGAATAGCAACGCAGCATTTTTTAAGTATGGTTGAAAAATTTGAGATGGCACTTGAACAATCAACATATGAACTTGAGGAGCAGGGATATGGAGTTGCAGTCGATATACAGAAACAAATATTAAAAAAAGCAGGAATTCACAACTTTAAATTGACTAATCCGTAATTTAATTATATCATAAGTAATTAGGGACACTTTGTTTCACTAAAGTATAATGGGAGGAAGTTATATGTATTCATTTGATGAAGTATTAAACTATGATCCAGACCTTGCAAAGGCTATGGATGATGAACTTGGAAGACAGAGAAGCCACATCGAGCTTATCGCTTCTGAGAACCTTGTAAGTAAGGCAGTTATGGCTGCTATGGGAAGCCCTCTTACTAATAAGTATGCAGAAGGATATCCTGGAAAGAGATATTACGGTGGTTGTGAGTATGTCGATGTTGTTGAGACACTTGCAATTGAAAGAGCAAAGAAGCTTTTTGGCTGTGAATATGCAAATGTACAGCCACATTCAGGAGCACAGGCTAACTTAGCTGTATTCTTCGCACTTGTTAATCCTGGAGATACAGTTATGGGTATGAGCCTTGACTGTGGTGGACATTTATCACATGGTTCACCAGTTAATATTTCTGGAAAATATTTTAACATCGTTCCTTATGGCGTTACAGCAGACGGATTTATTGATTATGATGAAGTATTAAGAATTGCCAAGGAATGCAAGCCTAAGATGATTATTGCAGGAGCTTCTGCTTATGCAAGAACAATCGACTTCAAGAAGTTCAGAGAAATCTGTGATGAAGTTGGCGCATTACTTATGGTAGATATGGCACATATTGCGGGTCTTGTAGCCGGTGGTGCACACCCAAGCCCAATTCCATATGCAGATGTTACAACAACAACAACACATAAGACACTCCGTGGACCAAGAGGAGGTATGATTCTTGCTTCAGCAGAGGCAGCAGAGAAGTTCAAGCTTAACAAGGCTGTATTCCCTGGAATCCAGGGCGGACCTCTTATGCATGTTATTGCTGGTAAGGCAGTGTGCTTAAAGGAAGCACTTGACCCAAGCTTTAAGGTGTATGCTGAAAATGTTGTTAAGAACGCAACAGCACTTGCTAATGGACTTATGAACAGAGGCTTTGATATCGTATCTGGTGGTACAGATAACCATCTTATGCTTGTTAACCTCTTAAGCAAGGGCAAGACTGGTAAGGAAGTTGAAAAGCTTCTTGATGCAGCTAATATTACATGTAACAAGAATACAATTCCTAATGACCCGGCTTCTCCATTCGTAACAAGCGGTATCAGACTACAGCCGTTACAACAAGAGGCTTCAATGAGGCTGATATGGATGTTGTTGCAGAAGCAATTGCTATGCTTGTTGATGATGTAGATGCTAATCAGGCTAAGGCAATGGAACTTGTTAAGGGACTTACAGATAAGTACCCACTTTACGAATAAAGAAATTTTTAGAAAATCACCTTATGAATTAAGGAAAAAACGCATATTTTTATTGTTGCAATTTCACGCACTTGGGACTATAGTTAGTGTCGAAGTGCAAAGGGGCACGAAAGTGAAAGCTTTCGTGCCCCTTTTTTGCATTCACGAAACTAAGAAAGGTGCGTGGCGTTATGGGAAAGTTAGAAGGAAAAGTAGCGGTAATTACCGGAGCATCCAAAGGCATAGGTGAAGGAATCGCCAAAGTGTATGCAAAGTATGGTGCAAAATGTGTGCTTGCAGCAAGAGGCCCTAAGGTACTTGAACTTGCAGAGCAGTTAAAAAGCGAAGGGTATGAGGCAACAGGTGTTCAGGTTGATGTATCTGATTACAAGAGTGTTGAAAGAATTGTTGAGACTGCCGAGAAAACATATGGAAAGATTGATGTGCTTGTATGTAACGCGGGTGTATGTGTTCTTGAAGACTTTCTTGAAGACGACACATTTGAAAATAGAGACTTACATCTTGATATTAATGTCAAAGGTGCATGGAATGTGGCAAAAGCAGTTATTCCAAGCATGATAGCAAATGGCGGTGGTGCAATCGTAGTTACAAGCTCTGTAACAGGAGATATGGTAGCTGATCCGGGTGAGGTTGCATATGCAACATCTAAGGCGGCACTGGTAGGATTTACAAAGGCGCTTGCAAGAGAATTTGCAGACAAGAATATAAGAGTTAATGCAATATGTCCGGGATATGTAAGGACACCGCTTGTTGAAGGAATGGCAAAACAGTCAGACCCGGAGAATCCGGAGAGAGCGATACAGGCAATTGCAGATGCGGTGCCTTTAAAGAGGCTGGCTGACCCTGAGGAGGTCGGAGAGCTTGCAGCATTCCTTGGCTGTTATGAATCAAGCTACATAACAGGAACACAGATAGTTATTGATGGCGGAAGCACATTGCCGGAAACAACATCTATGGGACAGTAATTAAATATAAGAAAAGTACAAAGGCGTACATGAATCGGATAGATTTGTGTACGCCTTTTCTGATTGGAGGATAATGACATGGCATTTGAAAATGTTGATTTATTTGATGCGGTTGCAAATGCTTCGCTTGAAAAATACGGATGGCAGGACAGATGTGAGGCGAAACTTATAGTGCTGTCAGAGAATGCAACCTATATGGTCAAGAACAAAGAAACAGGTGAAAAAGAAGGAGTGCTTAGAATAAGCAGACCGGGTTATCACACATTGGATGAGCTTAATTCAGAGATGAAGTGGTTAAGACAGATTAATGACTACACACCGCTTCTTGTAGCTAATCCTATAAAAGGGCTTGATGGTAAGAATATACAGGAGATTACAGGACCGGATGGAAATGTATATTTCTGTGTTATATGTGATTTCCTTCCGGGTGAAGCACCTGATGAGAATAACGAGGAGCAGATGGTAAAGCAGTTCAGGTATCTCGGCGAGACAACAGCTTATCTTCACCGTCAGACAGAGATATGGAACGGAACAGACAAGCTTGACCGTATGGTATGGACTTACGACACAATCATAGGAGAGCATGCTGCATGGGGTGACTGGAGAGCGTTTCCAGATATGACCCCAGAGGCAGAAAATATATTGTCAGAGGTTTCAAGAATTATTAAGAGAAGACTTGAAAGATATGGAACTAATGAGAATAATTTTGGACTCATACATGCAGATTTAAGATTAGCTAATCTGCTTATTGAGGGCGACCAGATTAAGGTTATTGATTTTGATGACTGCGGGTTTGGATGGCACTTACATGACCTTGCGTCTGCACTTAGTTTTATTGAGGACAAGCCAATTGTTCCAAAGCTTGTAAATGCATGGCTTGCAGGATATAAGAAGGTTCTTCCGTTCACTGATACGGATTTTGAAGAAATAGACACATTTATAATGATGAGAAGATTACAGCTTACAGCATGGCTTGCATCTCATCAGGAATCAGGTCCGGTAGCAGAATTAAGTGTCGGCTGGATGGATGGAACCATGGAATTAGCTGAAAGGTATCTTAGATTATTCGGCTAGGCACATAAGAAATCTTCGTGACAACAAATCATGAACAACAATAAGGGAGGAAGCTATTATGGGCGAAAAGAAAACAAATGCATTATCTAAATCAATGAAGCTGATTTATGTATATGCAATGGCAACGGGAGCAATATTTACATTTATGTGTTACTGGGATGGTATATTCATGTCATATACAGGTCCCGGAACATTCTTGGCATTTGCACTTATGACACTGGCAGTACTGCCAACAGCATTTGTGTATGCTGAATTCTCGACAATGTTACCAAGTACAGGTTCGTGTCTGGTATTCAATACGGTAGGTATTAACAAGCATGCAGGTTTCTGGTCAGCGTGGCTTATCATGTGTGCATGGATAGCCGTTCCTGCAGCAGGTGTACTTGGAATTATCGAATGGTTAAATCATCAGTTTGGTCTGGGACTTACAGGCGGCAAGGCAGTTATTGTCGGTTCATTAGTACTGTGCTTCTGGTGTGTACTCAGTCTTTATAAAAATGTTGTAGCAGGCAAGGTTCAGTCATTCATGCTTATGGCAGGTATCGCAGGTATTCTTATCTGTTCATTACTTTTCCTGTTCAGTGGACACTGGAGCATTGCTAATTTCGCAGATTTCTTTACAAGCAGCAATGAAAAGCAATGGGGTGGTAATTTTGCAACCGGTATTGCATGGGTTGTTGGCTGTTCATTTATGATAACACCATATTTCGGATTCGAGACAGTACCGGCAATGGTTGAGGAGGGTGACTTCCCAATTAAGGACCAGAAGAAAGCTATTCTTGGTTCAGTTATAACATGTGGTGCTATATATACAATTTTCTACTTCTGTCTTGCAGGTGCAATGCCTTGGGCAGAGCTTACTAATGGCGGTGACTGCCACCCATTCATCACATTTGAAGCATTACAGTACTGCTTCGGTGATAAGATTGCATGGTTTGTCCTTATAATGGGTATTGTCGGAGTTGTATTCCCAATTGGTACATCAGTACTTGGTTTCTGGTATTCAGGCGTCCGTATGATATACGCTATGGGTCGTCAGAATTTCCTTCCAAAGCAGTTCTCATACACTAATAAGTACAACCAGCCAACACTTCCTAACATACTTATTCTTGTTGTAAGTATTGGATTTATTGCAATGCAGAGTATTACAGCATTCTTTGACCTGATGGCATTCGCGTGTGCATTGTGTTATGTGATTACTTCAATATCTTCACTTGTTCTTTTAAAGAAGCATCCTGAATGGGAGAGACCATACAAATGTGCAACAGGACTTAAGACAGCATCTCTTATAATCATGGCAATTATTGCATTCTTCTGTACTATCGGTATCGGAAAGGCAACATGGTTAGGATTTGCAGGATATATGGGTGTAGGTCTTATCCTATGGCTGTATATGATTCTTATTAAGTGGAAGCATGAAAAGGTATGGATGAAGACCCCTGATGGTGATAAGGAATATTAGGGTGTGAAAACAGAGAGGACAAAGATGCCGTATGAAGATATCTATAATGAGATGGCATCATAAAAACATAGAAGAGAGGTTATGGATTATGAAAGAGTTAGAGATAGTTATAAAGCCTGAGAAGCTTGAGAATCTTAAAAGGATTCTTGACAGTGAGGGTGCAAGAGGTGTAATGATTACAACAATATTTGGCTATGGTCACCAGAAGGGAACTGGTCAGGTATATACAAGAGATGAAACTCCGGGTATCAATCTTTTGCCTAAATTAAGTGTAAGAACTGTCGTAAAAGACGAGATAGTCGAGGGCATAATTAACAAGGTATTGGAAGAACTTAATACTAACAGTTTTGGTGATGGTAAGATATTCATCAAGGACATCGAGGGAGCAGTCAAGATAAGAACTGGTGAAACCGGTAACGACGCTCTGTGATAAAGCTTTCTTACTTCCCTAATCTTTTTATAGAGGCAGCCGTCCTGTTTGATTAACAGGGCGGCTGCTTATTTTTGAGAAGTGGTGGCATATTGAAGTCCATATATCTGAATGAAGATTGTATGAAATTATGAAAAGTAAAATTTGGAAGTGAAAATATCAGTCATAGGTGATATAATCTACGATAGTTTAAATGAAAAGGAATTAGATATTATGAGACATTTTTCGAGAACAGAATTAAAGGCAGCTATTAACATGCTGAAGGAGTTTACTGCGAAGGGCAATTTTGCAGTTCTTATGTATATGGGTGACACTGATAAGCTTGAGGTATCACAGACTCTTAATTCGGACATGAGCTGCTTTTTATTATATGGAAGCATCCAGCCACTCGCATTTTTCTTTGCAGAAAATATTCCTATGACTGCGGGTGAGTTAGAAGAGATTATTAATAAGCAGTCAGCAGTGTATGAAGAGGAGATGGATAATTACAGAAATGCACTAAAGGAAAGCGGTGCAGATAATGGATTATTTATTACAAAGTATGAGAGTATGATTCATACATTTATTGCATATGACCCTGACCAGAGTGGCGAGCGTGACTGCTTCGCACCATTTATTGAGGGTTCATTCAATTA
>ERZ791731.248-NODE-248-length-34451-cov-4.11371_pt1 | contig 34451 bp, 43 predicted proteins | sample MGYA00509954_ERZ791731 | MGnify/ENA primary metagenome ERZ791731 (study PRJEB30046, sample SAMN00715134) | human gut metagenome | study: EMG produced TPA metagenomics assembly of the A metagenome-wide association study of gut microbiota in type 2...
CAAAGCAGGAAGCAAAGCAGGAAGCAAAGCAGGAAGCAAAGCAGGAAGCAAAGCAGGAAGCAAAGCAAAATTCACCCGTAACAATGAGTATTGATGTACTGATGGATAAGGCAGACAGAACTTATCTACTCCGTCAGAAGTACCAAGAAATCAGAGAGAAGCGCAAACAGTTGGAAGCGTTCACAATCTCGCATGATAAGAATAATGCGCAGCTCACTTTGGTAGACGCAAAGGGATTAACGATTTCAACCTCAAACCCTGTGTCAATCGGTAACCTGTTGACCGATTGGATGGATGATTTGAATAATCATTTGAAGAAAACAGAAGATGAAATACGGGCGGAACTTGGCGCACGTAACTAAAAAAAATCCCCCTACGGCATTCGCACTGTCGTAGGGGGAAAAATCAAACGATTGTTTAATTTTTAACGTACTGCAAAGATGGAAAATTTATTTGATTCAGCAAAGACTATTCAAGAAAAAAGAGAGATTTTGAAAGGTTTATCTAAACCACTTCAGCAACTAGTTAAAGAGGGTGCTATTAGTTCAGTCAATGACGGTCTGAAAGAGATATACGCCCAATCGGGACACACACAATTAAAGACGTTGCATCAATGGAATAGGGACGGAAAACGAGTTGCAAAAGGCTCGCACGCTCTTTGCTTATGGGGTGCACCGAAGCAGATAGACAGACAACAACAGGAAGATAACCAAGACGGGGAAAACGACCCGAACGACTTTTATCCGCTGTGTTTTGTATTCTCTAATCTGCAAGTGAATGAAAAATAATAGGTTTGAACCTTTCGGGGAATACTTAGAGGGTATTTCCCGAAAACATGGACGAGCGAAAGTTTTTGATGATTTTTTGCAGATAATTGTTTGCTGTCTGTCGATGGGACGTGCGGAAGAACTTTATTTCAAGACTATAAAGCCGTATGACAGGGAAGAATTAAATTTGTTTTCACAGGCTTTTGCATCTCTTGTTATGCAGATGGATAATGAACCCTTAACAGACCCTTTTGGCGACTACTTCGAAGAATTTTTAAGTAATTCGAAAAACGGGCAGTTTTTTACTCCTATGCCTATTTGTGATTTGATGACACAGTTAACGACAGCTGTAAAGCCAGGAGAAGAACGCAAAAGCGGAGATGTGAGGGTGTATGATCCCACGTGTGGCAGTGGACGCCTTTTATTGTCGGCTGCAAAAGAGGATAGAAAGCAATTCTTTATAGGTGCGGACATTTCGTACACCTGTTGTTTAATGACAATCATCAACCTTTGTTTAAATTCGCTGAACGGTGAAGTATTACACATGAATACGCTATCTTTCAACTGTTGGCATCATTGGTGCGTTATAGTAGACAGCTTTACGAAGATTCCAACTGTTTACGAAGTCAATCCGGATAAATTGAATCAAGCCCCAACTCAAGCATCAGAACTGAAACCGCAACCAGTTAAGGGGCTGATACAACCTGTTGAGAGTGTTCCGGCTATTTCCTTTGTTCGTTACACTACAAAAGCTTAATTATATGGAAAGGGTATTGCAATGTGTCAGACTTCCACAAGGGAAAAAAGGAACGATAGGTTTTAATCTCAAAGGTGAATATTTAAAAATGTTTGGTTTTAAACAAGGAGATAAAGCAAAGGTCGAAATAAGCGAAAATAAGATAGTTATTTCTAAGATAGACAATGTGTTGGAATGAGTAAAAAAGTCGCTAGAATGGCAGCAAAAGCAGCCTAGAACCCTTATTTTGAGGGTGTGGGATGCTTTTGCAGTCGCCCCCTACGCTGCGCTCCGGGGGGAAAGTGGAGTCCGCCTTCTTTCTTTTTCTTTTAGGTGGCGGGATTGATTGACGCATTATCTGCGATTATTTATTATTCAGGAAGAATATACCACCAGCACTTGTTCCTGGAAGAGTGAAATAGAAATTCATACCTAGCCATAATGTGTCCAGGGCATCTGTAATATGTGTTTTGTATTCATCCGGATTGTCAGGGGTATCAGGTGTCCCTTCAGGTGTTTTGTCTTTCTCAAATCCGTTCTTTCCTTGTTTGATGCCAGTCTGTTCCATAGCGATCTTCAGGAACTCATTTTGGTATAGGTTTATTTGTATCCAAAGGAATTGTGGATCTCCTTTCAGGGTTAAGTCAATATTCAAATGTTTCCATTCATGTTTGGGAGCTTGCCCGACATATACCATTGTGACTTTATATCCATTTTCCTTGAATACACGTTCGATGATATCAGCATAAGTTTCGGTTGAAGAACCGGATTCCCAGGTAAAGGTATGGTCATAGTAGACCACTACATCACGATTTAGTTTCGGACGGTAATAATCAGCTATCGTTTTGACCAAATCTTGCAGCTTTCCCGGTGTTTTGACATAGAACGATTTAAGTACACGCATAGTATGATCATCCAACTGACCAACGACTGCAGTAGAAATAGAAGCGTTCGAATCGAAGGCCAAGTGCAGTTCTTTCGAGAAATTAAGGTCACCATCTCCCAGGCAACCGCAAGCTGTTAATTTATTCCAGTTGCTACCAAGATCCCGCAGTCGTCCGTTGTCACGAGGCGTATAGAAATGAACATTATCATCCAATGCAGAATAGAATCCATTTTGCACCCGGAACAAACGTTCATTCATAAATGCGGTGCGCCAAATCAGTGGGGGGGAATTGCGATACATTTGCCAAATGAAATCTTCTCCAAGTACTTCCAGGTTATCAAACACATCATATTCGCCATAGAAAACAGTATATTCTTTTGTCTTTCCTTGCTGTTGTTTAATAGGTGGTTGATATTTTCGTGCCAAGTCTAAATCATGTTGGTATTCTTTAATCATGCGTACCACATGGTCTGTCAGTGGTTTACGTTTATATTCTTGCACTTTTCTATATAGGTTCCGGATAAGATTGATATGCGCTGGTGACATTTCGTCTATCTTGTCCAAGATCCATTTGCCCATTGAAGCGGTAGGCATATCTGTAGAGTAACTGACACTGTGATGGTGAGGGCAGTCCCCAAAATATTGCCGGTTTCCACGATTGGCCGGATCCACTTCGCTTTTGATTTTCTCATAGTTGAGAAACTTAGCTTCCGGGCCTATCACCCAATCAAGCGACATCGAGTTTGCGGACATTCCCTGATTAAATGATAGAATAACCATAACGGTACCATTCCAAAAATGGAAAGCATTACTCCAGCCATCGCCTAGCACCGGGCGTACCGGTTTGCCAAATCCCATGCTTTCCGGAGCTTTGTGACCGACAACATAATGAATACCTTGTATATACCCCCATTCGGCTAATGCTTTACAAATGGCCGGCAATGTATTTCCCCAGGCTTTGGCATAACTCGGAGAGATAAGACCGCCCAAAGAACCTGGCATTTCCCATACATTCCGCAGGATGATGCGCGCATCGATTCCTTCCGACTTACCGGTACCACGGGATGCGACTATATATTCGTCATGCGCATTGATGGACATGGCTTGTCGCTGCATTCTATTAAAGAACTTGCCTACTACTTCATTCTGCTTTCTTCTTAGTTCGTAGGCGGATAGAGCAGGGGAATCTGTATTCATTCTTCAGTCTCCTTTTCTTCGATAGGACGGGTGTCTACAGCTTTCTTGCTCAACATCCCTTTAAACATACTACGCATTTTAATTCGTTCCTCTTCCAGGTTCTCTATCGGTTCGAGACCTTCTAGTAAAGTGACATCGTCTGAAGGTTCGAAGGATGGGGGAACTAACTGTGAATAGTCGAATTTCTCATCTTCTTTGTCTGAACGGGTATATTTACCTATTTTGTCCAATGCGGCTGCGGCACCTTTGGCATCTTCTTTATCCATTGCCATGTTAAAGGCTTTTTTTCCTCCTTCGACAATCATATACCGGTACCATGCTTTGGCCGCAAGTTGGATATTACCTACCAAACGATTAATCATTCCTATATCCCGGTAGGCTTGTGATTGGGAGACCGGTTCCGCATTTCCTCCACAACCATGTATCAGAAAGTTTACCAGTTCTGTATCTGGAATAAGAGGTGCTTCCATTTTTTTGCTGACACATAACATCATGCGTTGCTTGATCTCCATTTCCCTTTGTGAAAGAAGAGTCATTGCTTCGTCTTTGTCCTTGAATAAGGCGCGTTCAATTCGTTCGTATGTAGGATCTTTCTTTGGCATTATTCATTGATACTTTGTTCTTTCATGTATTTGTCAGCCAATGGTTCGGCTGCAGGACTTCCGGCGATAGCCAATTTTATAACTGTCTTCCGAAGACTGAGTTTTGTCTGAAGCCGGCCTTGATGATAGGCGGTATAGATAGGTGAGCTATGGTGATTTTTACAAATATCACAGAAGAAGTCGTGCTGGTCAGCAGGGATATCTAATAAAATAGCAATCTCCGCCGGTGGTAAAAGGGCGGAAGACATTTCTTTTATTTGCTGGAGAACTTCTTCGGATAAGGTCATCATTCTAATATTTCATAGCGAATGGCATTTTCATACGCTTGGTTAAACATTTGTGAGAAGTAGTCAAAATGCTTTCCGGATGTGAAGTAGAAGCCGTTTTCCCATCGGTGATTTTGATTGAGATTTGCGGATCCGGCAATTCCGAATTTATATTGCTTGTTTTCAACTAGCAATAGTTTGGCATGACAAGAATCAATCCGGATGTCCGGACTAATGTTTGAAGCAAACAGCAATAGGTCAAGTTTATGGCGTTTTACCGTCATATCCAGTAGAAGTGTCAGACTCTCTATTTTCTTTTCGTCAGCAAGGAAAAAAAGAGGTCGCAGGCTATCTTCAGAGATACTGAATGTCATAATCTTCACTCGTGCCGGCCCAATCTCGGATAAAAGAGAGGGCAACACTTCATGTATTGCCCAGTCTCCCTTGTGCATAAACGGCTCGATTGAATCGGGGCACAATGCAAGTGGAAAGTTATCCTGAAACCTTTTCACCTTGTGTTTGTGATATTTCAGCTTCCAATGTAGCTAGTTCTTCCTGGTACTTTTCAATGCGGTCTAAAGCATTTTGCATAACGGTCTGTTTACCTTCTTTTTGGGCACGTTCAGCAGCACCTTTGCTGTTTGCTATGTTATTCTTTAAACGTTTGATTTGACGAGCTATTTCAATACCACGCACAATATTGTTTTCACTGAATTCCGGTCTCTTTTCTTCCAGTTGCACATTGCCTTTCCCTTCCGCCCAGGCATCAATCTGTTTCCACAGTTTCCGTCGTTCGTCATCGAGCTTGCATAATTCTTCTGCAATCGGTTGACGTTCTTCAGCAGGAAGTTCCGGATTTGCTACATCGTTGTGTAAACTTGCGTACAAAGGAGCGATTTCTTTGATACGGCTATAGGCTTTCCGAATGGATGGATTGAGTGATTCTTCAGTAATGATTTTCACGCCCGGAGTGTTCAATACATTGATTTCATCACGCAGTTCTGTGAGTTCGAGCATATTTTCGTTGAATTGTTCCTGAAGGGAGTTTAATTCATCCTCATGATTTTCACTGTCACTTTCCAGTTCATCAACACGAAGTTGAATATCATTGACTATTGTCTCCAGGTCGGTGATTCTTTGCTGCTTGCCCGCGATTGCTTTTTTCCGTTCGTCATCATCCATCATTTTAGCTATGATTATTTCTTCCATTGCCGAAGGATAGAGAGTTGGAGAAAACTTGATTTCCTTGTCTATTTTCGCCAGGCTATTAACAAGTTGTGTAAAATGTGGATCGAAAATGTGCGGAGCTTCCGGAGCGGTGGCAAAATAGGCTGAGAATCTTTTCTTTGCCGGTTCTTTTGCAAGTGCTTCGAAAAGCGTTATACCGTCAGCATATTTGCGCTGACGGTCGCTTAACCATTGGGTGAGTTGTTCTTGTCTGGTCATGATTATTCACTTGGTGATGGTGCGGGTTTTAATCCTCCTATGACTTCCATGTCAATTGGCGTCTGCAGGAAAATGGCGGAATAATTAGAATCAACGGTCGCTGTATAGGTAGTGCCACGACGATCCCCTCTAGCCTTACCACCGCTGAATGAGGGTGCAGTGGTTGCATATAAACCTGGCTGTCCCAAAATCATCTGCTTGCCGTCTGAATCCTCGAAGACATAGTATCCGGGAGTATTCTTGACTAGTGCATTGAATGCGTGCATTCCCGGCGTATTGCCTGGGAAAAAGAAGCTGAGAGTACATTTGTAACTAATTCCATCAGCTTCTCCTTGTTGTTCGGCCTTGTATTCAACGGTTGCGTCGGTACTGTATAAATAAATAGGTTGTTTGTAAGTTCCTTCTGCTGGAAATGCAAATGCGCCGGCTGCCGTTATTAGTTCTTCATTACTGGTTGCTTTCGATGGATCCGGAACTGTTGGTACCGTATCAGGGGCACTGAATGGTACAAACAACAATCGTCCTTTATAACCCCCCATGTTGTTTTGACCAACATCCCATTTTAGTGGGGCAAATGCAGGGCCGGCAGCAAGCATGACAAGTGTATCACTGTCCAGGTTATGTGCCTGAGAATGTAATTCGGGAATGGCGATAACCAAGGCGACAAACAATACGCAGAGAATCAGATAAGTATATTTTTTCATTTGTGTAAAAGTTTAGAGTAAATAAATGGGGCGGTCGGTAGTGACCGCCCGTTTGTTTAGGATTAAGTGTAAGCCCCTGTTGCGGTTACTACTTCTCCTTCTTTCACAGTCACCTGTTGGTTTGCAGGTTTGGTTTTACCACTGACATCTCCGAATACAATGGTATAGTTACCAGGAGTCAGACCAAGGATGCATTGTCCGTTCGTACGACTTGAGACTTTACCCTGAATACTCCATGTTGCACCGGTTGCACCGGTAATATTGGCTTGGACGGCTCCGGTTTTACAATAGTCTCCGGCCAGGTCGAGAGAACTGTTTTTTTGCTCGTTACAGCGGAAGACTTTTTCATGCCAGTCGCGAATACGAGTATCATATCCGGTCTGCAGCCAAAACTGCCATTCATTGGGATCATCATAAATATCGCGTATTTGGCAATATTTACTTGCGGCTTGAGTATTGAAGGCTACATCCATATTGCCTTTTTTCTGCAATATAAGGCGAGAGCCTTGTCCAAGTGCTTCGTGGCTGATAATTTCCAATGCAGGGCACAAAGCGTCTTCACGAATTAATTCGATCATACGTTGCATGGAAGGATATTCTTGCATACGTAGTTTGAGACGTAATGCAGCCCGTGCAGCTACCAAAACTGTTTCGGAACACATTAATTGTGGAATACCGGATTTGGAAGAACGTAAATAAGTATTTGCCCCTCCAATCCACTCGATCAAATTTTCGTAGGCGGTAAAATCATTCTCCGATGTAGGGGTGGCAAACATTCCGGATGCAGCGAAATTACCGCGAGCTGCATTGACATCTCCACTCATGATTAACATGTCGTTTTTGGTATAAAAACCATCAAACGCACCTGAAGGCGAGGTTGAATCATCGTCACGTTCTGCATTGAACAGACTATATACGACATCTTCAATATGAGATGTTACCAATGAGAATACAACTCGCGTTTCAAGAGGATGCTTTTTAGTGATATTGCTGACAGGTTGCCCACCCACAATCAGTAACTCCACATCATCGTACTTTTGAGAGTTTTCTTTGGTAATACAAACTACATCTTGTGGTTTGATTTTGGATGGTTCATATCCGAGTAATTTTTCCATCAAACGGAAATCTTTGCCGATCTTATAAGATTGAGTTCCGCCTGCATTACGACGTTCATTGATCAACGCATGCTCACCTTGCAGATCCATCACGTTCAATCCTAAGGTAGATGCGATTTCTGTCAAGGTAGCATAGGGCAAGGCACGAAGCGCTGTATCGTAAATGACTAAGGCTTCGTTAAGTTTTGATACATCAACTAATTTTTGACTCATTTTTAATAGTTAAGGTGGTTAATAAATTAAAGGAGACCTTCAGCCTTGAGACGTTCGGTAATAGCTCCGTAGTCTCCGGGATTCTTATCGCAGAAGGATACCAAACTTTCGTGTGAGTCACTTTCAGGCTCAGTTTTGGGTGACAGTCCGTTTGCGCCGGGGGCGGGAACTTGCTTTAAATTTTCAACTGTTTCTTTCAGTTGAATGATTTCGTCATCCTTTTGAGTTCCTTCATTTTTTAGACGGGTGATCTCCTGGTCTTTTGTAGTCTCAATTGTTTTCAAATTAGCGATTTCAGTAGTAGCACTGGCTAACTTCTGATCAACCTCTTGTTTGGCTTGGACAAGTAAAGAGTGTTCAGACTCCAGTCGTACAAATTCATCATGCAGAGTATTGAGATTTTCTGCAGACAATTCGGTCGTTAATGCATTCTCTTTCTTGATATTCAAAAAAGAGAGGAAAGCCGACCATAATGGATTGAATTTCATTTTGTCTTTTGTTGGAATTGATAATGTTGGCACTGAATTCGTATCCATACCCGCTGCCAAAAGAACGGATGTGGAACGGTCGTACAGACGAACGGCGTTGGAATTGGCCGGAATATCCACAATGGATGCTTCCATCAACTCGCACTCGGTAACGGTTTCACGTGTTTGTCCCGGTACTAAAAGTTCTTCGTTTGCTGATGTGGCGATAATGCGGATGCCGACACTTGCGGCGTTGTAAGTCCCTGCTTCGTATTTTGCGGCAATGTCTTTCGATAATTGATCAACTTTGTCAAAAACAGGAATGGCAGAAAGTACATCGTTCTCAAGCTGTATATCTTCCCAATGGCCGATAGCTTTTGATTCCCCCCAAAAAGGTGAACCTTCATCACGAAAATGCATATATAGCATGACCGGATTCTTTTGGAATGCTTCGATTCGCATTCCAGAAGTAAGAACCCGGTAGCCATAGCGATTGAGTGATGAATCTGAAAGAATGATACGTTTTTGGCTCATTGCACTTATTTTGCTGCAATGATACATATCTTGAAAAAGCTATGGAAGGACGGATTATACCTTGTAATAGCGGAGTACTGGATATTGTGATGTTCCGGATAATTTGAGTTCGTATCCTGTAAAGTCGGTTACTTTTTTGCCAATGACCTTGTTCAACTCACCGAATAGAAGATATGTACTGGTACCGTATATGTGTTTGTTCCCATTGGGATCCTGACAGCATAAAATACATCCTTCTATAATATTGTTCCGTAAGTCATTTGCTGTCTCGGAGTCAAACACTGTTTGAGGGAGTTTTATTGTTACTGAATGTTTGTATGTAATTCCTGCTGCTGATTCATTAGGAGTGACTGTAGGAGCTTCAATGATACTTATGGTAGGAAGGATATGCCAATCGTGTCCCTTCATTATTCTAATACATGCGGTATCTTGGTGAACTGCAAATAATGCTATTTCATTTTTGTATAGGATGTGGGCGAATAATATGCCTCCCATGTTGTTAATCTCTTTCATAACTTGTTGAATTTCAGTTAGTACGCATTTTTGAAACACTTTTAGAACATTTTTCGAGCAAAAAAGGGACAATTAACTACACTTGCTCGGTCATTTTTTTAGGCGATTATAGCTTCTTTTTTTCTCTTTTCTTCGAATGTCAGCTCTCCATCGGTAATAGTTCTTTTTGAATGCATCTTCCGTGATGGAGTCAATTCCATACATAGTCATGAAATTATGTATCCCATTGATGTATGTGATGCCATAGCTATGTTTTTGTTCGTCCAGGAAATCGTGTACTTCCGCCCACAACATCCGGTCGATTTTCCTAACAAGAATAACTTGTGAACGTTTCCCTAAGTAGTTGAACGTTTTTGGATCCTTGCCGATAGTGCGTTCAGGAAGATAAATTGTAAGATTACCATAATCGATAGGCACGTTGGCCGGACGACGCTCAAGCAGATCATAGATGATATGATAGATATCGGTTTTGTCCGGGAAATGAATCGGAGAGTCCTGCATGTTGCAGAACTTTCCGATCAGATACTCCTTAAGATGTGGGGGAACTTCAATCTTAGTAGTAATCATAGAAACACAGTTGGTTTAGGTGTGGAGCTAATATACAAAAAAGAACTGAATAATCTTTGTTGTAGATAAAAAAAAGAAGCCTTATTCGAATACCCCTTTGCGGATACGTACTATTTTTTTGTGCAACTGTGCAATTTATGCTTATTGTCTTTGCTTAACTGCTGAATAATAGAATATTAACTCCGTACGAATTTTCGTACTTTTCGGTACAAAATCTACATACTCCGTACAAAATGTGATTTTGTGCACTTTTGTACGAATCGTACGATTTTGTACAAAAATCGTGCGGTGTATAAATAACTGATTTTTAATGTAATAAATACCGAAAAATAGGGCTTCGCACGAAAGCACAAAATTTTCTTCTATTTTTAGATAGGGTATTTTTAAGAGAAGAATAAAAAATAAAAATAATATATATATGTCCCCATTTGCGTTTGACGCTTCTTCCAAGCACATTTGTTCAAAACGTTTTTGATAAATGAAGGGGAGGCGAGGGGAACGAAAAAACAAAGTCCGGTACGCTGAAGCGCACCGGACAATGATACTAATGCTGTATATAACAGAAGTGATTCGACTTGTGCTAGCATAAATCATCAGGATAAAACACTTGAGAAATGAGTTCATATTCACGCGGCAAAGATTTTACGCCAACCACTACACAGATACCCCTTGCGGCAAGCTCATACAGCCTTTGTGTGGTGATGATAGAACCGCGAAAATTATAATTATTGCATAGCACAAAATAGGCTGTTGGAAGGTCAACAGAGTAGATATCCTTACGTATTATTTTCTTAGCATCGGAAGGAACTTTTGCAAATCCCAAGCGGACAGCCAGGCGGGCTATGAGCTGTTCTCTTTCGTCGGAAGCCGGTGCAATAACAACCATTATTTTATTCTCTTTTTTTATTGTCATATTGTTGCGTATTTAAGCGAAATTTTGTATCTTTACTGAGTAATAAATTGGGATAATCTACTCATCTGCGATTCGAATAAAAGTGGGGCTTGGGTTTATCCGGTACAAATTTAGGCACATGCCGAATGGCATTATAATCATCGGAAAACTCCAGAAATCCATCAAGGCAGCTCTTTAATACCATTTCTTCCATAATATACATAGCAGCTAATTTTATGAATAGTTCACGTGATGCAGGCTTGCAATGATCATCAATGTGAATACTTTTGCCTTCAGGAATAGAAGCCAAGATATTATTGACTGCATGGTAGAATCGCATGAATCTATCGGGATCTTGTCGATAGATTGGCATAACTTCATCCAATAATTCTTTATATGAATATATTTTCATGTTTTTTTATTTACTTTCTAAAAAATTGATCACCTGAGATAGAACGAGCTGTATCATCATTTGTAAGTCGGATATAGCGGAAGAAGTTCTGTTCTGTCCGGTGCCCGGTTAGTCGCATAATCTCCAATGTCTTCATTCTATCTGTTAAATACATATTCGTTGCAGCGGATCGCCTAGCAGTATGACTGCTAATTAATTCCCATTTTTCTTTAGTCACTGTAACCAATTTGCCGCCTTTCGTGAATGAATAGGTAATTTTGTCGTTCAATCCTATCTCCTTCATTATTATTTTCAGGTACTTATTGACGTACTGGATACAAAGGCCGGCAGGTACAAATCCACTATACTTCGCGAATATCTCTCTTACATAGTCGTGGGCCGGGACCTTGACATCTATATTGGTTTTCTTTGTCCGGATGACAATATAGTTGTCTATTAGGTTCTGACTTGTCAATCTCGAATAATCGGAATATCTGAGAGCTGTGAGACATCCTAATACGAACATATCCCTTATGCGTTCTTTTGCTTTCCGTTTATCCTGCTTCTCGAACTTGTAATAGTATATCCTAGTGATTTCGTTCATTGAAAGAAAGACCGCATTCGTAGGCTCACATTTCAAATCAATCTCATCGTAGGTAACATCTACTGCATAGTTATACTGAGATGCTCAGCGAACGAGTGTTTGAATTTTCATGATATATCCGACAATGGTATTATGCCTCAATCCTTGGTCTTCTAGGTAAATGATGAAATCGTCCAGAAACTCAGCCGTCACCGAATTGGTGAATATGTCACAATCAAATTCTGATGAGAAGTTATCAATGTGTTTTATGATAGCATCATAGACGGCTGCATAGTGTTCAGACTTGCGTCTGCTGCGCTTTTCAAGAACATCTCGTATGAAGTCGGTGAAGTATATTCCTTCAAGCGGTTTCTCCTGCCGGAAATGGTTAATGTAGTCCTTTCTCGCTGTGCGGGTTGGGACAGGTTGTAATACTGATAATGCTTTGGTCGTATCATTTTAAAGGGTTAATTTTGATTCCATACTTTATTACCTCTAAGTAGAGTGAATCTACAGCAGGCTTAATTTGTGCATCTACCAATATATCGGTAAATGGGTCGCCTAACAAGGTGTAATACTTCAATTGATAATTTACGCCCTGTGCATCAAGCAGATTTTTGAATTGATCTGATTCTGATTCGTTGTCGAAAGTGTAGGTGTATTGTTCCATTATTATTCTTTGTTAAAAGGGTAACGCATTTTTGGATAATCTCCCTAAACGGTCGATATATCTTCTATAAAATTTATTCTCTATCATTACCTCCATGAGGTTTTTGCCTTTTATGAGGAAATCACCATATTGAAGACGTTTTAATTTGCTCATATCTGATTTGGTTACGAATTAAAATGGAAGACCGACCTTATCCTCATGTGGTAGAGGCAAATCATGTTCCTCTTTATTAAAGGGGAAATCTTTAGATATATCTAATTGTCGTTCAGTGCCAAGTGGGGACAACAGCGCATATAAGTAGCTATTACCTCGAACCTGTCTACTTTCTATTGAGCGTATCTGATAGGTCTTTAAGTTAGTTCCAATGGCCACTCCTATAAATTTTCCTTCCTTGATCTTGTAATTATGAAAGAAAGGTGCAATATCAAGCCACCACCGTTCACCGGACGGCTCTTCTATTTCGACAAGATCTTCGGTTTTAGAGTAATCACAAAAGATTCCACAATTCTTATCCATACCACGTGACTTAAGGTAAACCTTACCTTTTTCATGTTTGATTGTTCTGGGGGTATCAAAGACTATCATATAATTTCTGTTTTTTATGTTACATGAAAAATTCGCAATCGTAAGCATCCTCTTTTCCATCAAACTCTACTCTAATGCAAAGAGAACCACAAATAATGAAAGGTTCATCACTGATTACAGTACCGATGATTCCTCGATGCTGATGGAGTACAGTATCGCCTTTCTTCATACTTTCGAGTCGGCACTTGAAAGTATCGCTGGTGAAAACTTTGATAGTCCTGCTATCATATTCATAATATACTAACCCCGTATCTAACCCTTTAACCAATTTCAGTACGGTTTCTTCTACCTTAGCCCGGCTAAAGACAAAATCAGTTACAAGTTGCTGAAGTTTCACATCCGGGAACTTCTTCTTAAAATCTTTTTTATTCATTTCTATATTATTTTGTTTAAAAATCGATTTGGGTTTGTTTGTCTTCAGGCTCATCTTCCTGGGTATCATTGCCGGTATACGTTTCTGTTCCAACAGTAAAATATTCTATACCTCCGGCCTTGTCATCAATGACAGGGCGGCCATCTTTGTCGAGTTGGAACGGTTTACCGGTCTTACTATCATATTTATGTGGATTAAAAATATAACCTTTCCAGTCGCAATACATAATGAACTTCTTTTTGAATGCAGTCGGTGAGATAAATTTCCTTTGAGCAGGATCATATGTACAAAATGCATCGTATAAGTCTTTTCGAACGAGACGTTGATTCAAATGTTCATTTGAAGAGAAATATTCGTCTGCCCAGGATATGAGAGTTTCACCCATCTCCTGACGAAGTTTCCGTTGCTCAAGTCGCTCGCCTGGAGCTTGGATAACTCCGAACTGGAGATAAAGCTGTATACAGTTTCCTAATAAATTCCAAGTAAGATTCCATTGTTCGAAATCCCATTCGGAGAAAAAGAGTGTGCCGAAGTCATCAATTGGTTTACGTGAATCGTTATAGTAATCAGAGAAGGCGAGAAGCCACTGTCGGTCTGTGAAGCTAGAACCACTACCACGAATAGCATGATTTGTGGCTATGTAGATTTTGGGAGAAACAGAGAAGGGTAAAGTGATTCTCCGTCCTCCTTTGTAATTGACGCTCCAGTCTCCAGTAATATTGGGAAATAAGAATTCGAAGTTGAAGTTCTGCAAGACGTCATCAATAAATACGAGTTTGGTGTTTTCGAGTACATCATTCCATACAAATTGATCATTAAATAGATCACTTCTCTTCCCAGGTATATAAGCAGTAGGGACTGCACAACGCATAAGTTCTCCAATTAAGGATTTGCCACTTCGACCGTTTGAGTCACCTACTTCAGACTGCTTTCCATCCATGCCTATTACTGCTTTTGATACATTGTTGTCTTTCGCTTCCATTACCATGTAGCCTATTGCACACAACTTGCTTAACAAATGAATTCGGTTTTCATTTTCTTCATCAGGATCTTTATCTTCTTCTTTTTTTCGCCAAGAGAAATTACTAGTGTTTTTCAAAAATTGAAGATAATGACACTTTTCGCCAGCTTTTGAGATAGAGTAAGTATAATGATTTTCTTTATCTACTTTGAAAGTTATCAATGGGAAGCCCAAATACTTGGCGGGAATCATTTTACGTTGTTCTGCCCATATGTGATGACTGATATTCTCGTATCCCATTTCTTGTACATTGTCTTTTGTAACATACCAACATTTTGTGTCAAAATAGAAATATTGGCTTTCTCTATTAGGCTTTATGAAATTCGGCTCAATGAAATTAAGCAGTGATAGTTTGTCTGGACCCACATATTGGGATACTCCTTTAATAAGCATCTCGTTTACTTCCTTTTTGCAATAATGTTTAGCAAATTGAAATAAATAGTCTCGCGCATCTGATGCATCGATTGCTTGGACTACAGGTGGATCCAAGTGAATGAATTGATACGTCTTGTCAAGCCGGCGAAGACGCCCAAAACCACGATTCTGCAAGAAATTATGGGAGTTAACATAACAGAATTGATATTCAATACGTGTATCTCCTGAGTTATTCTTTTTTTCGACCTCATCCCAAAATTTTTCATCGTCATCAAATGGTTGTGCAAGGATGACTTTCCCAGTTTCATCGAACTTCCATCGGTATCTTCCAAATACAAACTCTGGAAGATTCTTGAGCATAACCTTATGACGTTCGGCAAAAGCTTCATGTGAATGCAGACACCACAGCTCTTGCAATTTATGGTCAGTCCAGGTCGTAACTTTGAACATCTCGACGTACTTTCCAAGACCTTTTTTCTCATTGCACGCGTATTCGATATCTTTGGCCAGTTCATCCTCATGCTCTTTAAGGGTATTTGCAAGCAGGTCGTCCAAGCCTTTGTCTCCAGCTTCGTTTTTCTGAATATGTCCGACATAAACTTCTACATAAATATTCCGGTTCTTAAGAGTACGCATGTATTCTTTGAAGTTTTTTGCGGCATAGAAAAAGCAGTATGGACGTTTTTCTACCCGATCATTAAGCCGAATGTTGGTACTAATATCATCCCAATCGGAATCGAATATGAATGCAACTTCCTTAACTCCGCACGTTGTAATGATTTTTACTAAATCTTCAGGAAGTGAATTATTTTCTTTGCTACCTAAATTCTGAATGCCGGAGACAGCAATGGAAGGAACGCCATGTTTGCACGCTTTCTCGGCTTTCTTTTCTCCTTCCTGAATGTAAAGCCTATGGATTTGCTGCTTTTCTTTGTACATACGTCGGAGCTTTTCCGGAATATAGATTGGAGTGCCACTTCCTGAAGGTGATTTATATTTGAATGGTTTACCTTCTTTGTCTAAATGTGCATCCGGGAATTGCCATCGAATACGGAAATATTCTTTCCGTTCTCCAGTATCTTTTTTACGGTGATCTTTTCTTGAATAGGTAACCGGCATACCTTCGAGATCATAGTATTCTATGATAACATCATCGCCGGATGAATCTATTTCTCCGGATTCATTGATAGTACCAGGACGAAAAGTTCGTGTTTCAAAAATCGACTTAGTATCACCAGTTTTATAAATTTTAGCTGTGACATCTTCAAAGGTTAGCCCTGAATCAGAGAGCATTTTAGCGCAAAAACTGTTGATGTCATTGCCTTTGGCTTTTTTACTTCCTTTCTTCATCTTCTCGGTCGGCTTCTTTTTCAGTTCCGGACGCTGATCGAGAATCACATTGAATTTGTGTGCCAGGTATTCGAGAGCATCAGGAAATTCTTTTTTCTCAACCCTCATTAAATAGTCGAGTGCACCAACTCCATTGATTTGGCGGCAGGAGAAGCAGCCATAAACGTCTTTAACCGGGTGGACACTAAACTTTTTTGATGCTTTACACATGGGGCAGTCACATATGTAGCTAGTCCCGGATTTGCGAAGGTTCTGAAAGTCTTGTACCACATCGACCAAGTGGCTAGCGGATGCGTCTTTGATGCGCTTTATATCATCATCAGTAAAATACATAGTTATGGTTTTTTATTTGGTACGGAGAAAACAAGTTCTTTGAGTTGCAAATGAAGTTGTTTTCTAAGGACTTCAATAGGACGGGATAAAAGTTGCGTATCTACCTGTTGGATTATCTCTAATAGATGTTGAGCATCTTTGGGATGTATATCATTTATAGTGAGTAAACCACGATTGTCAATGTCTACATACATAGTATTATCTTTTTTTTCGCCCTCCTACGGCTTTATGGTGATAATTCAACTTATATCGTTGCCGTAGTTTTTCCGCATATTCAAGTGTTGCATCTTGGGGATCAACGAGAACTTGCGTCCGGGAGTCTATTCTTAATAATATCTTGTTTGATTCTTGCTGGACAGATTGATGGCGAAGAGCTGCAACTTCCTCTGGATCATCATTCTCGAAGAGGTTTATCTTTTCTCTTTTTTGAGTGGATGGGCTGGGAGAGTGAACAACTTTCATAGCTTACTATTATAAATCTTTGAATAGTTCTTTAATACAATCCTTTAAATATTGAGGAATCTCCTTTGACTCCACCTTCTCTTTTTCCTGGAATTTATAATAGTCACAGGCCGCTAAAATGATATTACGGGCAATGGATGAATTCTGCATGATCTGCACTATTGCTGGTATGATATCGATAGGAGAACCTGCAATCACCGCTGGAGTAGCAGTGATAGAACCTTGTTTTTTATATAAAAAGCAAAGAGCACTCATTTCGTTTGATTTGATAATATTTGAAATCTCAATCATTGCGGAAGTTATCCGTTTTTCTGTTTCTTCAAAGTTTTCCATAACGTTTATTTTTATGTTAGTAATAGAAATTGTGGGTATTTGGGAATCGAACCCAGCCAACTGAGAAATGCTGAAAACTCCGTTGTGCTACCTTACACCATTACCCGTATGCCGGGAATTTCACCCGGCAAATCTTTTGTGTAACAAACCTTAACCAGGGACTGGATACCCTACATGCCTCCTTAAGCACGGCTTTTAAATGATTAATAATGTCAAACTTCTATTCCTTTATTTGAGATAGAACATGTATAACTAAAATACCGGGACTGTCCCGGACGCATTCCTTATGCGTAATTTGATTAAATAATATATGGTTGATTAATAGAAGTTTCCTGTCTTCTGACTCGATATTCAGTGCGAGTTCTGCGAGAACGTCGGACGGTATAAGATGAGTCTGTTATAATTGTGATTTCTCCTCCAACAAAGAGGCAGAGTAATATGACTGATATTTGTCGTCTTACAAATGGAGATAAGTCTAAGCTAATGTCATGATGCGTACAGAACCACCATACTGCTATTTCGTTGATCTTGTTTACACCCAATTTTTCTTTGACTTTTCGAAGAATGTTATCAACTGTCCGTACGCTGATCTGAAGTAATGAAGCGGTTTCTTTGTAAGAACCTCCCCAGGCAATGCATTCGGCTATTTCATTTTCTCGTTTTGCAAGAACGGCTTTTAAGTTCATAACTATAGTTCTTCAATAGTCCAACAGTCTGTTATATCATATCTATTAAATACTTCTGTAATGGCTGAGAATAGGGTTACAGAGATATCAATAATCCCACCATTTAGCTTTTTGGAGAAGTACGACCTTGAAGGGTTGTTTAATACCTCTATCAAATCTGATTTGAGCTTATCTTTTTCCTCTAAGGATACTTGTAGATATCCTTTTTTGAATGAATAGCGTTTTTTCGCTATTGCAGATGTTCTAGTTTTGTTGTACATTTGTTGCATTAATTTTGAAATCACTGTGCAAATATAGAGAACTTTTCTCTATTTGCAAATGTTTTTATGAGAACTTTTCTAATAAATGAATATTTTATTGCGAATTGTTCTATAAATTGAAATAGATAATGGAGAATAGTTCTATTGCTAAAGAGACATTTATAGATAGACTTGAGTTTTTTATGAAAACTGAAGGTTTGAATTCTAATAGTTTGACTGTTACAGCAGGTCTTTCAAATGGGCTTGTAGGTAAGGCATTAAAGAATAGGTCGTCTATGAATTCTGATAGTATAGAACGTATTCTATGTGCTTACACACACTTGAGTGCTGAATGGTTAATGACCGGTAAAGGTACAATGTATGTGAATAATCTGATTGATAATGCATCCGATATTCCTGATAGTTATAATAATGATAGATTAACTTTTTTCCTACGTGATAGGAATAAGGAATTAGAATGTGAAAACAGAAGATTGCTTGTTGAAAACGCATCACTGAAAACTAAGTTGGAGTTACTTGATAATTCCGCGGCTAAAACAGGATGACGATTATTAAAGGGGGAAAATTCCCCAAATAAATAGTGAAAAAATGAATAGAAAAAAACTCCGAAATTAGAAGATATGGTTTGGGGTCCGGTCGCGTTTGTAGCCCGTTTTCGAGATAAGTTCCTGATTATTAATACTGAATATAGTACGCCAGGAACCTCTAAAGCCAAAGAAGGATTAGAATGAAAATTTCTAATCCTTCTGTTTTTTAAGTACTTACGTCCTCTGTGGTGGAAGGATTGGAAGAAGAAATTTCATAGTTTTCAGCTTTTGTTTTACAATTGTTTTACAGTAAAACAGCGAAGAATTGTAATGAAAGCTACGATTAAGATTGAGTTGCGCAAAGACTACGCAACCAAAGAAGGCAAACAAATGGTTTGTCTGCGTTACACTGCTTACCGTCGTTCTACTCTTATTAGTATGAACATAGCAGTCTACCCTAAGCATTGGAACAAGGTATCGAATACAGTACGTGGTTCTGAACCTCGTTGTTACTACTATAACAAAGCCATCAGTGAAGTATATCAGAAGGCAGATACGATAGTAATGGAGAACTTCTTTACTCCATTGTCTATCCCTCAATTCTTGGAACGCCTGAAAGATAAGCATCACGGCAATACGGATTTCTATGTTTTCATAGAGAATGAGATAGAGCAGCTAAAGCAATCCCGTGCAGTTGGAACGATTTCCAACTATTACAAGCTAATCAATACCATGAAGGAGTGGAAACCTACCCTTTCTTTTGGCGAGATTACTTTGGACTTTATCCAGCAGTTCCACAATCACGAATTGGAAGTTGGTAATATTCTTTCTACTGTTTATAAGAAGCACTCTAACTTGAAATTTCTGATTGGTATCGCTGTTGATAAGGAAAAGCTGGCAAAGAACCCTTATGAAAAGTTTGAAATCAAAAAGAATATCAAGGCTCAAAATAGCGATGTACTTACAGAAGAAGAGCTTAAAAAGCTGCAAGCGGTGTACGATAAGAAAGAATACAGCAAAGGGAAACAGGAGGTACTAAGAGAGTTCTTGTTTAGCTGCTATACCAACCTATCACAGTAGCAGCAAGGAAAGAAAAAGAAAGGTAATTGAATAGTTATCAGCAAACTATGTCTTTCGATGGCTTCGGCTGTCCGATGCCGGAATTGTCGAAAAATGCAAAGTAGCGCAGCCTTTCCGCTTCTATAACGTTACCCATTTGGAACGATGCAAAACAAGGCAATTTGACGGCTTTGATTGGCTGGCTATAACGCTGTATGTCTAAGGTTTACATTGCTCAAATAACTCACAAAGAACGTAATTTTACCAACTTAAAATGTGAGTGTTATGAGTGACGAATTAAAAGTCTCCTTTTACCTGAAACGGGAAGGAAAAAGCGGATTGGCATCAACCAATCCGAATGAAGTTTATCCGATTGTCGGAAAAATCATCATCGGGAAAAGCATTGCCCAATTCGGTTCAAAACTGAAAATCGAAGAAAGCCTTTGGGACGTCAAATCGGGGCGGGCAACAGGGAAAAGCCGCAAGGCTACCCAACTTAACCGAAAGATTAATAAAATTAATCTCTCTATACACGCGCATTACAAGGACATTCTAAAGCGGACGGGAAAGGTAACCGCTTCGGAAGTGAAGAACGCCTTTCAGGGCATGGCATCAGCACAAAAAACGTTGCTTGTGTTTTTCGAAGAAATCATGCAGGAATTTCATGCGAGAATCGGAATCGACAGGTCTGCATCGACTTACCCGAAGTATAAGAACGCTTACAAGCAAATGAAACGCTTCATTCTTGCGAAGTACAAGGTTCAGGATATTCCGCTGAATCAGTTAGACCTGCCTTTTATCGAAGCCTTCGATTTTCATTTGCGGGTCGAACGGAAAATGACGGATGAATCGGTGGCAACGGTTATTTTTCTGCTATTTAAAGCGGTACGTTTAGCCCTGCATCGGAATTTGATAACTTACCCGCCGTTCTTGGGTTTCAAAGTCAAAAAGCCTGAATTTCAAATCCGTTCACTGACGAAAGAAGAATTTGAACGGCTTATATCCACGCCGTTGGAATCGCAAAGCCAGTGCTTTATCCGTGATTTGTTTGTCTTCGCCGCTTTCACGGGCATTTCCTACGTGGATTTGAAAAAACTTACTTGGAAAGATATTGTTACCGAAGAAGACGATAGCCTTTGGATTTCCATGTCGCGCCAAAAGACGGGCATTCCGTTCCATGTAAAACTGTTGGATATTCCCGTAAAGATTTTGGAAAAGTACAGAGGATTGGCAAAGGAAAATCTTGTTTTTCCCGTATTGGGGCAAGGCAGAATCAACTATGCCCTAAAAATTATCGCCCGACATTGCAGGATTGATAAAGCGATTTCCTTCCATCAAAGCCGGCATACCTTCGCTTCCCAATTGTGCCTGTCGCAAGGCGTTCCAATAGAAAGTGTCAGCCGTATGATGGGGCATCGTAATATTCAAACTACCCAACGATACGCCCGTGTCAATAACGAGAAAATCGGAAACGATATGAAAGCGTTGTCCAAACGGCTTGCCAACAAATTTTCCTATGTCCAACAATCAAAGTAACATCACTATGCAAATCAATAGAAGCACCTTCGGAATACTGTTCTACCTCAATACGAGTAAAACGAAAAAATCGGGTAAATGTCCGATAGTCGGACGGATAACTGTTGACGGCAAAAGTACGACATTCAGCACGGGGCTTGATGTTTTACCCGAACAATGGGATGCCAAATCGGGATTGGCGGTCGGTAAATCCAAAGAAGTAAACGGTATTAATCAGGAAATAGAGAAGTATCGGACAGAAACTGAGGAACATTACAAAACCCTTGTAAGCGACAACGGCTATGTAACCGCTGAAGCCTTGAAAAACGCCTTACGGGGCATCGGGCTTAACCAAAATACCGTCATGCAGGAATATGTTAGTTTGGTAGAAGAAAAACGGAAAAGTATCGGAATCCGAATCGAGGCAAGTACCTATCCCGTTTATCCTACGGCATTGAGCCATTTTAAAGACTTTCTACGGGAAAAATACGGTGTCGATGATGTTCCGTTCGGGAAAGTCGATGTTGCCATGATAGAAGCCTTAGCCTACTACCTGAAAATAGATTTGCGGATGACGCCCCGCACGGTAAAAACGAACATGGTTCCTTTCCGTACGATTGTCAAACGGGCGTTCCATAAGGGAATGATACGGCAAGACCCGTTTTTCGATTACGTTCCCGAAAGAATCATGCCTAAACGCCCGTGGCTAACCAATGACGAAATAACGCGGTTGATGAAAGTAATCACCAAACATGCCACGTGGAATTTTACCCGCGATATGTTCATTTTTTCGACCTTCACGGGTATTACGTTCGTTGACTTGGAAAACCTGAAACATACGAATATTCATACGATGGAAGACGGCAGCCTTTGGATTGTGTTGAACCGACAGAAGACGGGAACGGCTTCGTACATTCCATTATTGGATATTCCGAAGCAGATTCTTGATAGGTATAAGGATTCGGAATTTGCAGGAACGAATGGAAAGGTTTTCAAACTGCAACACCATGTTTGTGTGAACTGGCAATTGAAACGGCTTGCCAAAGCGGCGGGTATTGATAAACGACTGACGTTCCACATGAGCCGTTTTACGTTCGCCACAACTGTTTGCCTGACACAAGGCGTGCCGATTGAATCGCTTAGCCAAATGATGGGGCATTTATCTATTAAGACCACCCAAATTTATGCAGAGGTTACCAAAACGAAGATAGACGAGGATATGACGAATCTGGCAAAGACTATAGAGGGCAAATATGATTTATCGGATGCTCCGACAAAGAAACGGATTCGGAAGGTAGTATTTGCCAACGAATAGGATAAAAATAGCGGCAAGACCAAATATCTTGCCGCTTGTTGAAATGAAGTTCGCTCCTATTTCTGATACGGGTTTACTGGATTTTCATATCAACCAAAGACGATATGTCGAAAAACTCCAAGACGAATCCGTCTTTTATGATGATAGGTACAAAAATGTCTCTATTTAGTTGATTTTAAACTAAAACTTCCTCACAAATGGGAGGCAGTCTGATTTTATATTTAACTTTGCAGTTTCCAAGCTAACAGCTGTTTTGACAGAAAATTGGAACTATTTATATATTGATTAAACATATTATCATGACAGACCATCAACTTAAAGAGAGCATAAAGCACTTTATAAATTCATATACACATCAAGCATATAGTCGCCACATTGATAAAGATGTTACAGAAACTGATTTATTATGGGATTCATCTCGTTTTTGGGCTCATATCATTCATAAATCTGTGCCAATGCGGGAGAAAATGACACACAAAGAATTTTTGGATTACAAACAACAGTACGAAGCCCAAAACAATATTATTATAGATAGTGATGCGTTATTTGATAGATTTTGGTTGCGAAATATTCTGGGATTTATTGAAGTCCCGGACGGAATACGCCGTTTATGCTACACATTCGAAGAAATTTCAAAATCAAAGGAAGAATTAGATTTTTTAGATTTCCTTTATTATAGTTTACCCAAAGGCAGTAAGAAGATAGCAAAAATCGACATTGAAAGTAAACTTTCAGAATATAACACAATAAATAATACGACTATAACTGCCGATGTCATTTGTGAACGGTTTGAAATAAAGAATGATACCATAGAGCTGAGTAACTATGAATACTATTATGCCCCATTCTTAACCTATTGGCAAGATTTTCAGTTCCTATTTTCCTTAGATGAGCAATACAGAAAAGAACCGAAAGGGTTACAGATTTCACAATCTAATTTTTGTTCGATACATGCTACGTTTAGCCAATTGTATCCATATATGCCATCAATTGATTCTCTGCTTGAACAAAGAGTGGTTAGTTTTGAATCAGAATCGAATTCATATCTTATTAATTTCTACAATACGGAAATTAAATATTTTGATTTGAGTGATAAGATATGTGGATTCTTTTGGGAACTACTATCCAATGATATTTCTTTTTCGAATGATAAAGAACGTATTTTAAATTATTTGTCAAAAATTCTTTGTTGGGAGAATTCTTCAGAAGGCTTATGCTATTGCTCAGAAAATGCAAAAAAACGTTTTCTGGATGCCGCGTTCCAAATTGTTAAAGAAGAATCAGATTTGGATGGAGTAAAAAATGAGTTAAAAAAGGTGCAGGTAGATTCATATCATATTCATGGGATTTATGAAATAGTATCAGATAAAATAGAAAACAATTACCCCCTTAGAAATTCGGATTTATTTGAATTGTATGAAAGTGTATATGAATTAGAACATAACGCGCATATTACGTTCCTTCATGACCAAGGGTCAAGGAATTGGATATTTTATTTATTACGAATAATTGTGATGTTTGATTTTGAGGTAGAAACAGACAACATAGATGATGGTGATAAAACTATTTATCACTATAACAGAATAACACAATTGCTGAAGGGTAGTAAAAACAAGCCATCATTACTGGGGCAGATTGTTAATACTATTGCTCATCGGAGAAGAGATATTATACCTTATTTGCTAACTGATATTGAATTTGTTTCTTTATGCTTTCAAATTATTGATGAATTTCAATTTTTGGAAGACGAACAAGATACTCTTCGAAATAAGCTATGGGGAAAATGTTTAGAATTAGGGTTAATGACTATACGTTCCCACTTTAATGATAAAATTGCATCTATATTGATATTTCAAATTTTCCGACAAATCAACAAACATAAGTATGACAATCCGAATAACCGCCACTCCGAAATACGAGACAACAATAGAGAAAGACCCCTATTAGATTTGATAGAAAAAAGCACATTAAATAATCGTTTTTACGGATTTCGGACTAATGATGATTACCTCTTTCCCCATTTGTTTGAAGACTTAACAGGACTTTTTGTAAACTTCGAAGAGAAAAATATATATAACAATGGAGTTGTTAAGTTACCCTTATTAAAACTTGATGGCTTGGCTTGGTTGATGAGGTGTTCTACATATTGGAGGTATAAAGAGCAGCTGGGGGAATTTAATGTTCAGGGATTATCTCAGGAATTTTATGATATTTATATTGATTGTATCGAAATAAACAATGTGGAGAGATACAATTTTGGAGATAAGAAGTTGGAGATGTCGATTCCCATTTGGGCTGAAAAGAATGAAAGAACAAGTGTTGTTGACTGGCTTTATCCTGTATGGTTTCTTTATAAAAATCGATTGTTGAATAAATTTCTTGAACCAGAGTTTATATTTGAAAATCAAGATAATTATTTTAATCAGCAGAATCATTTTACGGCGGAAAAACTGAGAAGTCATATAGGAATTTTGCTGCAAATCCATAAGAAATTAGTTTTACCGGTTATTCCTCATAGCCTGAAAAAAGAAATTCTCAATAAAATAAGGAGGCGTATTGAGGATAAAATCATTAGCTATATAGATGATAATTCAAATAACATCCCAGAAGAAGGAAAGATTGATATATTTGATTATCAGCAGGAATGGAAATTTCAATCATCAGGAAATGAGGCATTGTTACCCCAAATTGCGCAAGCTATTAATTATTTCAATGATAAAGATGGTCTAATCAAAATAATTATAAGTACAAATGATATAATTAAGATACTGACTTTCGCAGAATATATAACATCTGAAACCATTAAACAAAGGTTAATAGACAGAGTTCAGCAATCAGACGTAAGTTTATTTTTAAAAAGTTCCAATTGGATTCCAGAAATCCAAACTACTTTATCAAAATTAATTCAATATCCAGAATTAATATCCCAAATAGAAGAAGCCATATCTTTTTGGGAAAAAGAAGTTACGTCGAAAAAGAATAAAAAAAGAGAATACCAGAAATTTCTTTATCAAGCCAAACTTCTTCTGGCATATTTCAAGGAAGATGAACAAAGTCTAAATGACATTTCTTTGCCGGACGATGACGGGCCTACTGTTATCGGAGAAATTTCAGATAATGAATCGAAAATTTTTTATCGAGCATTGATAAGGTTAAAAGACAATCCTTCCGATTCATATAAGATTTTTGACAGTCTTTCCAAAATGCATCCTAAATATGTGAATATTGCTTTAAATAGAATGGCTGCAAAGATAAAAATGGCTGATAAAGATGGAAATATTGATTACTATAACGAAGCTTTAGAAGAATGGGAAGAATATGTAAACGTACATGGCAAAGATGTTGATGAAAACAAATTAGGAGACACGTTTATCGCTAATAAAATGTTGATTTATTTTAAAACCCAGCAATATGAAATGGTAAATAGAATTTATTCTAATTTAGATATGTTATCCCAGATGAAGCCTGAAATTCTAAGGATGAACATTGATGCCTTTGTTGCATTAGGGAAATCCGCGGAAGCCTCTATTTTGCAAAAAGAAGCTGAGGCATATCACAAAGCGACTTTTAGTGGTGATTTAGAAGAAGTAAAGAAGATAAAGAGCCCAATTAAAGAGGGTAATATTATTGAAGAATTGAAGTCACACTATCACAAAATATTTTCTAACAATCCTGATAAGCTTATTAAAATTTTCCCGGAAAATCTCAATGGAAAAACTATAATAAATGAATTTGTGACCAAAGAGATAGCTTTAGCAGCGAGTAAGATGCTTGATAAGATAATGGCTATTGATAAAATAGAAGGGGAAAATAAATATAATGACATTATCGAATTAGTTGTTGATTCAAGAATAAATCCTTGGGGTTGGAATGTTGGTGGACAATCAAGAGGAGGTTTTTCTAACCCTAAGGATAAAGGTACTCCTAAAGAACCTGGAGAACGTGATTTACCAATCATGGATATTAACAAATCACCGTTCTGTATATGCGAAGCTTTTGTTTATAGAGATAAACCACAATCAATAGACCATGTTCAGAAAATATTTAATTACTACCATCAACATAAGAATCTGATAATTTTGATTTATAATCTAAATCATGATAATTTTGAAAATAATTGGGCTGAATACATTACGGAAATTGTTCCAAAAGCATCTTACCCCAATGACTGTGACTTCAAGTCTATAAATGACGCAACAAGCCTGTTTGAGTATGAAAACTCAGCAATAAAAATTGCTCAATCTAATCATGGTAAAGATATTACAATGCATCATATTTTTGTAAATATTGACTATAGAAATAAACGCTGATTCGACATATTCGAATCAGCGTTTAGCAATTAAATTAATGGCAGTTACTTTCCAACAGTTTCAGAATCTCCGACTGTGGATATAGTATCTTCCCTTTAATCCTGATAAACGGTATTTTACCCGTGTCCCGCCAATCCTGTAATGTACGGGGGCTGATGTGCAACATTTGACAAACATCTTTATTCGTCAGGTACTTTTCACCGTTCAGGTGCGGTGTACGGTTTTTCAGAGCTTGCCCGATGGTGTCTAATAGCTCGTCCATAGCCATGAAGAACGAAGAAATTTCGTTTGATTTATTATCCAGTATTTCCATATCCGTTTTCTGTTTAATTACGCATATAATCGCCCAATGACGATAGTTTCAACATATCCAACCATGCATCGTAACCGATGCTTAGGCGTTTGAGGTTGTACGAAATAAAGTATCCGTCTTCATCTTCCTGAATTTCATACGTAGCGGGGCTTGCCTGCTTGCTCGTTTCGTTCATGTGGATAAGGCTTAACAGGTAGGTATCATCATTCCTGTAAATGATGACCGTCGGATGCAGGTTCACGCTTTCCCAATTGCCGACCAATACACTCAAATCGAACAATTCATTGTCCGTATATTTTTCTTTTTTCATCGCGATTCATTTTTTGATTGGTTCAACAATGCTTCCACGTCCGAAGTCTTGTAATAACACTTGCGTCCGATTTGGGAATACGGTAACGTCCCGTTGTCCCTGTACGATTGCAATGTCCTTTGAGAGATTTGCAGAAGTCCGCAGACTTCCGCATTGTTCATCCATTTTTCAGTGTTCCGACTATCCCCGCAAAGGGCTTTCACCTGTCGGGCGAAATCGTCGAAACGCCGTTTTAGTTGCTCGAAGACTCTGCCTTCTATTGCTACAATTTCCATATAAAGCGAATTTTAATTGATTAATAACTATCCTCATTGCAATGATTCGCTGCAAAGGAAAGCAGAATATCAAAGGGTTTCGGGAATCGTGTAGGCAGTGGTATTCATTGGCGGTAAATGGCTTGAATACCGCATTAACTGACAATAGTTATTCTCGGACAATCGGTTATTCTCGCGGGGCTTCCGCCCTTCAAAACGGGCAGGGAAGCCATGAGCGGGAAATAACCGAAGTTGGACGGGAAATAACTTTTGGCACAATTTAAATCTAATATTTTATCAACTTAATCTTGGTCTTTGTTTTTTTCTTTTTCTTTTTCACGGGAAGTTGCTCTTCCTCTCGGTTATTTGTATCAGGTGTAAGCACCCCGAAAACAGAGGATAACCCTAAATCGGGTGAATTGGAATCTTGCTTATTTGCAAATTTGCTTTCAGTCAAATCTTCCTGCTTATCTGCATATCTGACTATTTGCACATCTTCCGTCTCTTTTTTCTTTTCGCCAGCAAAGTTTTGTTCGGGGGCTTTCAGTTCCCGTTCCTGCATCTGTAGTTTATCCGACATGCTGCCGTTTTTCATTGTATTACAATACTCGAACGTTTCGGATAGTTGCCGATTATAGCCGAATAATTTGTCAAAACCTTTCTCTACATTTTCAAATAAGGTGGTACGGTCAAAACCACCTGTAATAACGCCTTTCTTGGTATTGCGGTGGTTGGTTAGCGGGCTTATCTTGACCTTGTTCGTTTGGTCTTTGCGGCTCACAATCAAATGGCAGTGCATGTTCAGGCGGTTGTCAGAACGGTCACGGTTGAAATGGATTTTGCCGTAAAACTTGATGTCCTCCGCCGGCAATCCTTTGTTGAAATTCTTGGCGTATTCGGGAATGAACACTTCACGGATATACCGCTTCATGGCTTCGGCTTGTTCCTGTTCCGTGTTGCCCATCGCTTGCAGTTCCTTTTCCGATGGGCTGACGTGGACGGCGTAAAACTTGGTATCAGTCTTTAGCAATTGCCCAATATTCCCGTCACCCAACTATATACCTTAATGTACCAAAGTAAAACAAATTGATGTAGTATTATCAATTACAAGGTAAAACAAAACCGACCTATCTGCTAAATAGGTCGGTTTCAATGTTTGCTAATTAACTAATCAGTCGGCTTACTAACTGTTTAAGTACTGTACTAATAATCTCCTTGACAATGAATTTTACTAGCATTTTTACAGTAGTATTTTGCCAACACTTGTAGGCAAACTTGGATATCCCTTTTGATATCCAGCAAATAGATGTTTTCATAAAACCTCCGTTTTAAAATTTGCCCGGTATATATCATTGAGGATTTTCCTAAGTTAGCTTTGGTTAAATATTAGTTTTTTAGATTGACATATATTAATATTTTGCCTTAAATTGCCGATAATCAAGTAACTATATGATTGTCGGTGATTTTTTATTTTTGCATATTAATGCCATTATTCTAATATTCCGTATATTAATACGTTATTTATCATTCATTGTATTTTGCAAGATATAATATCACGGCTACGCCAATAGTTAAATAATGCTAATACAAAGAAAGGCTATTCCTAACATATAGAAATAGCCTTTTCAATTATTAACTGTACATTGTTTTTATGGCATAGCGGCAGTAGTTATCTTCATTGTTATGTCAGTATAACGTTTTATTTGTTTCGTAGACATACTGCCTTTTGCATTATCGAATTTCTTTCCGAACGCTTCAGCCTTTTCTAAACATGTAGGATATTCTGTCATTGCAGACATATCACCTGCTTGTGCTTTCTTTAATAGTTTGATGTAACTGTCTACATAGGCTTCATAGTCATCTAAGGCTTTATCCCAATCTTCGGAACCTGATGTATTAGATTCTGATACTTCAGATTTTGTACTGCTTGATTCGGATACAGAATCATCCATTGGTTCACACATGTGATCTATAACCTCAAATGATACTGCGTTAGTGAAAATCGACTTGCAAATAGGCTCATCAGTAATATACTTTCTTTCGAAAGAAATAGTTTTTGTGTCACCGATATTACCCTTCAATAAGCTTTGCATTTTTGACGTGTCAAAAGATTCGAATTTAAGAGAACCTGTATCAAAGATCTCACCATTTTCACCTATTGCATTTAGTTCTAATGAACCTGTACAATAGTATTTCACATCAGGTTTAGCAACAAGTTCGAATTTAACAGAAATAGTACCATCTGTCCCATTGTTAGCAAATTTGTAAGTCCCATCAACAACCTTTACGTAGGAACTGATAAATCCTGAAATGTCAACATTTGAAACAGTAACTTCCCTTTCTTTAGGGGTTTCGGAACACGCACATAGCAGGCATACAAATGCTGCACAACTAAAGATTTTCTTTAACATAGTAGTAATTTGTTGGTCTTCCTAGTCTCAACAGAAGGGTATTAAATAGAAGAAGCGTGAGACTATTAGACTTATACCTAATGTCGGTTCTGGACTACCTCTGTATTGAATATAAGTACAAACAGCTCACGCCCTTGACCGTATATCAACACACGAGTGTGCAGTATACAAACCAAAGGGAGAACGTTTTGACTATTTCCTCAATACAGTTGAATTGTCCAGATTCACATTAGAGAAAAAGCACTAAACGCTTCCTAAATAATTAAGACGTCCCAAAGGACGCTACAAATATACTACAAATTTTCTTTATTTGTGCTTTTCCTCTATCAATTTTGCATGTTTATGTCTTATACATGCCATAGGCATAAAGTTCATAAACCTTTGTATGTCAGTTAGTGTTCTAGTGTTGTATCTATAAGCAAACTCATTACAGTACAATTGTAAGTACTTATGGCTAACTACATGATAGGTTCCTTTTAGTCCACGTTTTAGATGTGACCAAAAGCCTTCTATACCATTAGTATGAAAGCCATCCTTTGCGTAAATACCTTTGTTATGTTCTATAATGATTCGTTTATACGCATGTGATAATCCATTGTAACCTGGCCAACCATCTGTTACCAATGTTGAACCTTCTTTAATTAGAGCGTATATAATAGCATGTAATACGTCTTTACTAGTATTAGGTGTAACTGTTACATATACTCTTTCCTCTGTCAGTACTCCTACCACTGGTATTTTGTCTTTAAGGCTTCTTCCTTGTGTACCTTTGTTCCATTTGTTCTTATTTTTGCCACCTATATAAGTTTCATCCATTTGAACAGTACCGCTAAACTTCTTTGGCTTATCTTCTGCCATATTAACCCGTATTTTGATCAGCATAAACCATGCTGTCTTTTGAGTGACATTTATGTCTCTTGATAATTGTAGGCTACTGATACCTTTCTTATGAGATAGGAAGATGTAAATAGCATAGAACCATTTCTCCAAAGGTATTTTGCTACCTTCGAACATTGTACCAACAGTTACAGTAAACCGTTTCTTGCAATGCCTGCATTTGTAGAGCCCATCGAACTCTCCTTTGTTCTTTAACTTGTAGTGATGTTCGGATTTGTGTTTACAATGAGGACATACCGGTACGCCTTGCCACCTATATTGTTCTAAGAACTCTCTACATGAATTTTTATCATGTAGGGTGCTCATTAGCTCTATAAGTGACTTTATCTCTCGCATACCCGTTTTAAGTTTTTGACGGGTAATACTGAACCGATATGTTCATATTTGTTATATTTTGTATTATAAATATAACAAATTTAATTAACACGTTAAAAATCAGATAGTTAAGTAATTTCCTATCAGAAATTAAACAATATTAAGTATAACTAATATAAACTTATAGTGAGATTAAAGTCATTTTAGGAATTTGAAAACTTTGATTTTTGGTACATTAAGGTATATAGTTGGGTTCTTTTTTAATTTGATCAGTGCCTGTTTCTCGCCGTTTTTTCCTATCCAGCTTTCGATGTCATAAGGTTTATATCCTAATTGGTAATATAGTAGAATGCCTTTGGTATTTTGGTTAAAACAAGAAAGATGGATTTCTACTACATTATATTTATTTTTAGCTATCTGTTCCATTGATTCAATAAGGTATTTGGCAATACCTTTATTTCTGTATTGCAAATCTACTATGATATTCCCAATTGAGCAATACCTGTTTATCTCTAATTCATAGAAGTTCGCAAAACCAACTATTCTATCTTGTAGCAAGACAACAGTGGAGTCCCATCTTTTCATTATAGATGCTCCCAGTTCTTCAACAGTTAACGGATAGTTAGCCTTAGGGAACATGAAGAACAATTCTTCTGCGCTTTGGGGCATCTTACATACTTCTGCAAGATCGGCTTCACAAATAGTCCTATGCCGTAGTTTGTTCTGTATCTTAATCATGGGAGTGTATCTAAGCCCATCGGTTTCCTGTTCTTCGGTTGTTTTAGAAAAGCCTAAACATTCATAGAAACTTATGGCATAGGATGAAGAATTCACTGTTATTTTATTTACTATTTGATTTGCATAAGCACAATTGAATAATTCTCTACCTATGCCTTTGCGGTGATAGTCTGGATTTATGAAAAATAGAGAGATATGTGTGCCGTTGGATTTAGTACCAATTATACCGACAAGCTCATTGTTATCAAAAGCTCCCCAAATAGTAAGCTCATTCATTAATTCCTTGTTATAAACGAACTTTTTAAATGTTTTTAATCCGCTGGCATTGAAGTCTGTTGTTCCGCATTTAGTAAATACAGCAAGTGATAATTGTATCGCTTTGTTGTATTCTTCATTATTTAATTTCCTGATATTCATGTTATAACCCCTTATTTTATTTATCCAGATCTTTTGCCATCCAGAAGTTAGTTAGACAACATTGATTAGCCCTGCGCTTTTGCTCCACTTTCACTGTGTAGCCGGATTTTTCAAAGAAAGGACGGGCTGTTATACTCACTTCTGATGTGATTTGCTTAATCCCCTCTGTAATTGCATACCGCTCTATTTCTTTCAAGAGCATAGTGGCAATGCCTTTACCCTGAAAATCTTTGTGAATGAACATGGAGTGTAAATAACCTTGCGGTGTAATGGATGAAAAGCCGACGATCTGCGATTGTTGGTCAACAGCCACAATAAAATAGTGTGTCTCTATCATCCCTTTTATTTTAGCGAGGTCATCTCCACAGGATGCCCAGTCTTCCACTTCTTCCTGTGAGTAATCACGCCTGTTTACTTCAAGTACTGTATTCTTGTATAAATCTCTCAGCTCAATAACATCTGGTTGCTGCGCTACTCTGATTGTAAAGTCTCTTTTCATATTTTGGTTCATATGCTTTTAGATTGTTTTATATAATGAAATATGAAACTATATTTTCCATTTCTTTCGTTTATCTCGTTTAGCCAGTCCTCTTTTTCTCCAAACCATTTTTTGATATATTCCTTGTCCAGCCATTTATCGAATAATGGAATGTCTTTTTCCGTTAGAGGTTTTAATTCAATTCTGCTCTTATTTATCATAAACTCATTTTAAGTTGTTCATTCGCTTTTAGTAAAAAGCGGATTTTCTTGTAAATATACTAAATAATTTTAGGTTTTTCCCTATTAACGATTATAGGATTCACTAATTAAGTATGATTTTCCTGTGTTACTTTTGTAGTAAACCAAAAGAAAACATTATGAAAAAGATTTTATTCATTCTATTTGCTGCACAGTTTGTTTTAGCTCCTTATATGACAAAGAGCTATGGTGCAAGGGCTGTCGAGGAGAATCACGAATATTCGATGGGCGATCAGGGAAAGAGAACAGTCAAGAAAGACATCTTGGGAAATATTATCATTGAGGATGATAGAGGTAATAGAAAAACAGTCAAGAAAGACATCTTTGGAAACCTTACTATTGAGGATGATAAAGGCAACCGAAAGACTGTAAGAGAAGATATTTTAGGGAATATTACAATCGAAGATAATAAGGGTAATAGAAAAACTATTCGGGAAGATATTTTTGGAAATACCATTATCGAAGACAATAAAGGTAATCGCAAGACTGTAAAAGAAGATTCCTTTGGGAATACTATAATCGAGGACAATAATGGTAATAGAAAAACTGTCCGGGAAGATATTTTTGGAAATACCATTATCGAAGACAATAAAGGTAATCGGAAGACAGTGAAGGAAGATATCTTTGGTAATACCATAATCGAGGATAATAAAGGTAATAGGACAACTATTAAGAAAGATATTTTTGGTAACCAAATAATAGAAGATAGTAAGGGAAATAGGAAGATTATTAAGAAAGATATCTTCGGAAATACAATTATTGAAAAGTATTAAAGTATGTGACTGGGGATGTCTGATTCTTTCGTTATCTTTGTATCGAAATATATCAGAAATTAGTTGAATGTATCCATGAATCGTATAAAAGGCATACTTTATGCGGCAGTATCCTCTTCCACTTTTGGGCGGTATAAAAAATGCTGTTTATCTGATGATAAACAGCATTTACTTTGAAGAGCCTCTTGTCGGATTCGAACCAACGACCCCGAGATTACAAATCACGTGCTCT
>ERZ791731.251-NODE-251-length-34386-cov-3.72369_pt1 | contig 34386 bp, 28 predicted proteins | sample MGYA00509954_ERZ791731 | MGnify/ENA primary metagenome ERZ791731 (study PRJEB30046, sample SAMN00715134) | human gut metagenome | study: EMG produced TPA metagenomics assembly of the A metagenome-wide association study of gut microbiota in type 2...
GCACTAAATAGATTTCAGGCAGTAAAGATCGGAACATCAAAACAAAAATACCACCTGGGAAGACAACAAAGTCATCCGGGCGGTATTCAACTAACTCTCAAGTTAGTAAGTTAAGTATAATACTGCATGGAAAATGTTAATGAAATCTCGACCGTACCCCATCCCGTATCCGGCAGATTCCGGTACAGACTCCGGCCCCGCAGTAGGGCATCAGCAACAGGCTGTAAGAGAAGATATACCGCGAATTGGCTTCCCAAAAGGTGTGGAACAGGAAGCCGCCCAGTACGGCAATGAGGCCAACGTAGACGTAGAGCCGATCTGCGCCATGCCGATCCGCGCCATGCCGGTCCGCACCGAGCTGATCCGCACCGAGCTGATCCGCATCAAGCTGATCCGCCATGTGGTCCGCAGTGCACCCTGCGGTATGCCCAGCCGTTTGGTCAGCCATGTGTCCGGCAACCCTGAATTCCCGACGTTTCTTAAGACTGTCGATACAGAACACCAACACGCCCAGATACAGAATATTCTGCCATGCATTGCACCATTCGATATATCCCCCGCTGAGCGAACCTTCATAGACTTCCTTAAAAAATGCACCCCGTCCTCCATAGGTAGCCAGGGTAGCCTGTCTACTGGCATAGGTGCCGTCCGCCCACTGGGATAAATGTTTGTGAAGATAGAAGTCTGCTGTGTAGCCGGGATGTTCCCGAAAATAGACCAGGCGCTCGTTGATCGCCAGACGGCTGATCTCGTTAGCGAGAGCGGTATCCATGCCGGCGGCATCGTAAGTATCGATATTGAAGCCGTTATACCAGCCGCAGCCGCGGGGAGCTTCCTGCATACCCATGGCGAGATAGGACATGGCGGTGACTCCGGAGCTTAATGTATTGCCCGTCTTTTTCTCGTAGATTTTCTGCGTAAGCGGCAGGACGTTCACAGAAGTTACAGCGAGACAGACCGCCATGATGAGCAGTCCCAGGCGCATTTTACCGTTCCGTCCCGGACGCAATGCCTCGAACAACAGCACCAGCAGCACTGCGATCACAGGAACCAAAGAATTCTTGCGCAGCATCACAGACAGTGTGAGGAACAGGATACTGCCGAAGCCGGTGAAAATTATCCGGCAGAGCATGTGGGGGGCGGGACCGTGGGTGGTGACTGAGGGCGCATCATTTCGGGAGATGTTGTCCCGGTAGGAGCTGTCCAGAGAGGCACTGTCCAGAGAGGCACTGCCCAGTAACCGCAACAGCAGATAGCATCCCACCGACAATGCAGCGAAAGAAGGAATCTCGCCGTAGACGAAGGAGCTGTACATGATCATGGGCAGGTTACAGCATACCAAGACGAGATAACAGCAGGAGATCTTCTTGTAATTCTCAGGCCACAGATATTGCAGCGACAGATATTGGAACCAGATCGCCCCGCACAACAGACAGACATAGACCAGCTTGATAAAATGCCAGGCCGGTGCGGACAGGCCGGTGAGATTCCAGATCCGGAGCAACAGCTCCAGAAAAGCCATCAGCCCGATCTGCTGTGGATAATAAGACAGATAAGAGGCGGTGGGGTGGATAATATCAGTATTTCCCAGAATCCACTCCGCAGCCGCATTGTATACAGACAGAGCATCCGCTGCGGGAACCGTGCGTCCGAAGAGGATCAGCAGGACCCCAAGTCCGAAGACGAAACCCAAAGTAAAAAGAAGCAGTCCGCGCCGGAAACGTTCCCCTATTTTGGCATACAGATACAGGCATCCGCAAAACAATAATCCAAAGCCTGCCAGTTCTAACAGATTCCACAGGGGATTGTCAGGACGCAGCAGGACCTGCTGCGTCTCCATGTTGTCGGCATAACAGGTCGTGAGAAAGCTGCCGGCGAACAGCAGCATGGAAAGCAGCAGTGTCAGAAGCATGACAATGTTAAGCCCCAGGCGGTAAATGATATTGCAACAAGATCTGTTCTGAGATCCACTCATGGAAACAATTCCTCCGTAACCACAACAATAAATTTCAATTATGCAAGCATATTGGCTCACTTGCGCTCATTATATCGTGAGCATAGCTCACTCAATGCAATTCGCAAAATCACACTTGCAAGCAAGTGATTTTGCTTCATTATATCATAGGTTTTGCCCGCCCCCAAGAAAAATACGCGGGAAAAAGCAAAAATAGTGGCTGTAATGGAACAAGCGTGGTACAATAAACTTTGTATAAGCACTTTTGACACACAGAGATAAGAGGAATGGAAAATGGATAAAATTGCAGTACTGATCCCATGCTACAATGAAGAGAAGACGATCGCCAAGGTGGTATCCGATGTGAAAAAGTTCCTGCCGGAGGCGGTGACTTATGTATATGATAATAATTCCACCGACCGTACCGTGGAACTGGCAACGGAAGCGGGAGCGATCATACGTCATGAATATGCCCAGGGAAAGGGAAATGTGATCCGCAGAATGTTTCGTGAGATCGATGCGGAATGCTATCTTATGATCGACGGAGACGATACCTATCCTTTGGATTGTGCCCGGGAGATGGTGGCAAAGGTTCTGGAGCATCAGGCAGATATGGTGGTGGGAGACCGCCTGTCGTCTACTTATTTTACGGAAAATAAGCGGGCGTTTCATAATTTCGGCAACAGCCTGATGCGCGCGGGGATCAACAGCCTGTTTCATTCCGATATCAAGGACATCATGACCGGTTATCGGGCGTTCAGTTATGAATTCGTGAAGACATTCCCGGTATTCTCCAAAGGATTTGAGATCGAGACGGAGATGACGATCCATGCGGTGAACTATAACATGCAGGTAGAGAATGTGGTGGTGGAATACCGTGACCGTCCCCAGGGCAGTGAGTCCAAGCTGAATACTTACAGTGACGGTTTCCGCGTGATCCGCAAGATGCTGCAGCTGTATAAAAACTATAAACCGATGCATTTCTTCGGCATGCTGGCACTTTTGCTGGCAGCGGTGTCGGTGATATTGTTTGTTCCGGTATTTTTGGAGTATCTGAATACGGGACTGGTGCCGAGATTCCCGACATTGATCGCCTGCGGATTCATTTTGCTGGCGGGGATTCAGTCGTTTTTCTCCGGTATGATGCTGGAAGTTATGGCGGCCAAGGACCGGAAGGATTTCGAGTATCGTCTGAACCGTGTGCATGGGGAACATCAGGAACGTAAAGGATTATAATATGCAGGAGAAGAGAATACTTCCCAGACGCGGAGGCGGTGTGCTGCTTTGTGTTCTGGGATGTCTGTTTGTATTTTTCGCAAAAACGGAAAAAGATCTGGCATCTGCGGGCAATATCCTGTGGACGGCCGGATATGTGGGAAGCACTCTGCTGTGGACCGTGCTTTTGGGGTGCCTTCTGGGTGTGATCGGAACGCTTGTGATCTATCGCGCAGCAGACCGGCCGGCACCGGAGGGAGATTGCAGATTTTCCACATGGATACGGAACCGCTCCGGGGCACAGGTGTTTTTCGGAAGCCTGTTATTGTTATGTCTTGCATGGCTTCCCGTATATCTGGCATATTACCCGGGAATCTGTGCTTATGATGCACCGGTACAGACCGGACAGATCGTGGAGCATTATTATTTTGATCATCATCCGATCGTGCACACGTTGCTTTTACAGGGGATGCTGTGGCTGGGAACGCAGCTGTCCGGGAGTATGAATGCCGGAATGGCACTGTACACTGCGCTGCAGATGCTGCTGCTGGCGGGCAGCATGTCCTACGGTGTGCTGGTATTGCACAGACGGCAGGTGGCGGCAGGATGGCAGATCGCGATGCTGCTGCTTGGAATGTTTTTCCCGTTCCACTGGTATATGAGTGTCAGCATGACAAAAGATACGGTATTCAGCGCCTTTTTGCTGCTGCAGCTGATCAGTCTGACGGATCTGTTGCTGGAGGACCGCAGGGAATGGCGTCCCGGAGTCCGGGACCTGCTGTTTTTTATCGGAACAGTGGGAATGATACTGTTTCGCAATAACGGAAAATATGCTATGATTGTACTATTAGCATTTCTTTTTCTGGCAGCATGCTTTGGAAAAAGGGCTAGGAAGCTCTGGGGGAGACTGTTTACGGTAAGTGTGGCAGCTTTCTGTATAGGGCTTTTTGTGCTGTCTGCAGTGTTCTCCGCAACGCACGCGGAACAGGGAGACAGGAGAGAGATGCTGAGTATGCCGATCCAGCAGATGGCGCGCTGCATGATCTACCACGGAGGAGTGGGAGTTCTCTCTGAGGATGACGGTACCATGTCGGAGCAGGATCGGGCACTGGTGAATGATTTTATATTGGATGAGGCCTACAGGGATTATGATCCCGGCATCGCAGATCCGGTAAAGCGACATACCAACACGTATGTGGCGCGTTATCGCTCGGGAGATTTCTTACGGACCTATTTTCATCTGCTGAAATCTTATCCCGGAGATATGATCAATGCCGCACTGGCAGTGGATGCCGGCTTTTTGTCTCCCTTTGATGTCACCCATGCGACGGTGAATGAAGTGCAGGGGAGAGAGGGACTCGGATATATACAGACACGATGGGAAGAAGATACCCTGAACAGCAGAGGAATCTATAAAGACAGCAAATGGCCGGGACTGTATGACCGCCTGGAGACATGGGCGGATGGGAACGGTTATCTGAAGCTTCCGGTACTGAAATATCTGTTCGTGCCGGGCAGTTATCTGTGGCTGTATCTGGCGCTGGCGGCGATACTTGTGATCATGGACAGAAAGCGATACTGTCTGCCACTGGCGGTGATCGCCGGATATTATGGGACGATGCTGTTAGGCCCCACGGTGCAGATGCGATATGTCTATCCGGTGATGCTGGCACTGCCGTATCTGGCGTTACTGATGTGCGGAATCGGATGGAAGACGGAAAATGAGAAAACAGAGACAGAGATAAAACAGAGACAGAACAGAGATAAAGACAAAACAGAGACAAAGACAAAACAGAGACAAAGACAAAACAAAGACAAATTAGGGACAGAGATAGGATAGCAGAATGGACAAGCTGATCATAGGAGCAGGGCTGTATGGATTGTATGCAGCACTGTATTGTGCAAAAAGAGGGCAACAGGTAGAGGTGCTGGAGATGGAAGAGGCTCCTTTTACCAGAGCCACATACATCAATCAGGCCCGGGTACACATGGGATATCACTACCCGAGGTCTCTGTCTACGGCCATGAAATCCGCAGGATATTTCAAACGTTTTACAGAGGACTATTCCTTTTGTCTTCATACCGCGTTTCAACAGATTTATGCTACTTCCGCTCATTTTTCCTGGACGGATGCGGCGGAATTTTTGAAGTTCTGCCGGGATGGTGGGATTCCCTGTAAAGCTCTTCCTGTGGAAGAATATTTCCAGTCCGGATTGTGTGACGGGGCTTTTCTCACCGAGGAGTATACCTACGATGCCCATATTCTGCGGGATCATCTGATGGAGGAGATCGCGAAATATCCGGGAGTGAAGCTGCACTTCGGGCGGCAGATCACAGAGATCGTAAAACAATCGGACTGCTATGAAATCACTGCACTGCATGAGGGCCATAGAGAGGTGTACCGTGCACCGTTTGTGCTGAATGCCACTTACGCTTCCGTGAATCAGGTGCTGGAAAAGGTAAAGGGAGTCACGGCAGAACCCTTCGGACTGAAGTATGAATTATGTGAGATCATCCTGTGCAAGCCGGGGGATAAGCTCCGTGACATCGGATTTACGGTAATGGATGGACCTTTTTTCTCCATTATGCCTTTCGGCAGGACGGGATATCATTCCCTGACTTCGGTGACTTTTACACCACATAAGACAAGCTACGATGCTACGCCGCAGTTCTCCTGTGTGGGAGCGGACGGCAATATCTGCAGAGGCGGCTGGCTGGGGAATTGCAACGACTGTCCCGGCAGACCGGAGAGTGCCTGGGAGTATATGTCTACGCTGGCGAGAAAGTATCTGCGGGAAGAGTATACATTCAGCTATGAGCAATCACTGTTCTCCATGAAGCCGATTCTGAAGGCTTCGGAGATCGATGATTCGAGACCTACCGTGATCCGGGCATTATCCGAGAGCCCCACCTTCATCAGCGTCTTATCCGGCAAGATCAACACGGTATATGACCTGGATTCTTTTTTAGATTAGGATAACCATTCCGAGAGATTATAAATAATAGATATAGGGGAAACGTTATGGAGAGAACCGCAATCCTGAATAAAGAGAAAAATTTTGTATCCTGCGTGCTGTATCTGCACAACGACGGTGCGCACATCCGTGATTTCCTGAATACGGTCTGTGGCACTATGGAAGAACATTTCGAAAAATATGAGATCGTCTGTGTGAATGACTGCTGCGTGGACAATACCATCGAGGAGATCCATCAATTTCTGGAAGAAAGCAGTGGAAAGCATGTGGTGAGCATGATCAATTTAAGCTTTTATCAGGGAGTCGAGATGGCCATGAATGCCGGAAGAGACCTGGCAGTGGGAGATTTTCTGTTCGAATTCGACAAATGCCTGCCGGATTTTGAACCGTCACTGATCATGGATGTTTATTACAGAGCACTGGAAGGCTATGATGTGGTGGCAGCCGCACCGAGGAGAGATGTGGCAATGACCTCGCGGCTGTTCTATGCAGTATATAATCTTGGGAGCCGTAATACCCATAAGCTGCGTCAGGAGAGATTCCGTATCATATCCCGCCGCGCAGTGAACCGTGTGAATCAGATGAATGCGTACATTCCTTACCGCAAGGCGATGTACATGAATTGCGGACTAAGGGCGGATACGCTGGTATATGAGAATAAAAAGAAGGCAGGCGGTACCAGGAACCGGGAGGAGCGCAGTACCCGCAGCAGCCTGGCACTGGATACGCTGATCATTTTCACCAATGTCCTGGAGAAGTTCTCTATGCTGGTGAGTGTGATCCTGTTCTCTGTCATGGTGATCATGTTCGGCTGGATCGTGTATTCGATCTTCAGCACGGTACGCCCCGTGGAAGGATGGATGAGTCTGATGACGCTGATATCGTTTGGATTTTTCATGATGTCCGTCATGCTGACGCTGATCTTCAAATATCTGTCCGTGATCCTGAATATGAGCTTTAAGAGACAGCGCTATGTAATCGAGGGAGTGGAAAAACTGACAAAATGATGTTTACGATTATTTTTCCGGTATTAAATGAACGTCTGCGCTTAGAGAGCGGTGTGACCCGCACGGTGGAATATCTGCGGAGTATTGCCTTTGAAGACTATGAGATCATTATCGTGGATAACGGTTCCGAGGATGAGACACCGCAGATCGCAGAAAAGCTGTGTAAAAAATATGATAAAGTAAGATCTGAGAGGATCAATGTCCGCGGTGTGGGTGCGGCGTTCCGCAGAGGTGTGGAAGTAAGCCACGGCGATGTGGTAGGCTATATGGACATCGACCTTTCCACCAATATTAAGCATCTGGGAGAGGCGATTCATCTCTTCGAGACGCAACCCGAGATCCAGTATATTAACGGCAGCCGTTTTGCCAGAGAATCCGATACCAGGGGCAGAAAATGGTACCGCAGGATCACATCCCAGGGACTTTTGATTCTGTTAAAGCTGTTCTTACGGATGAAATCCACGGATGCCATCTGCGGATTCACGTTTGTCCGCAGAGAAACGGCACTCTCGCTGATCGAAGGCTGCAGCCGGGATAACGGATGGTTCTATATGATCGAATTCCTGCTCCGGGCGGAGAAAAGAGGCGTGACTGTACTGGATTATCCGGTGGAGTGGCAGGAAGACTATAATACTACCGTTAAGGTATTCAAGACGATCTGTAATTACCTGGTACAGATCGCAAGATTATTCAACGAGTTTTATATCAAAAAGCACATATAAGCGAAAGAAGGACGACAGAATGGCACATATTAAGAGAATCGATCTGACGAGAGATGTAGAGGCACATGCGGATGCCTACAGAGAGGCAATCGAAAAGGTATGCAGGGAGACCGCCTTTTCCGGCGGAAAATATGCGGATACCTTCGACAAAGAGTTTGCCGCTTATGTGGGAAGCAGATATGCCAGTGGCGTGAACAACGGTACTTCCGCCTTGCATCTGGCCATGCTGGCTCTGGGAGTGGGACCGGGAGATGAAGTCATCGTACCGGCAAATACCTACATTGCTACGGCATGGGGCGTCAGTTATACGGGAGCCACGCCGGTGTTCGCAGATTGTACTCCGGATACCTGGGAGATCGATCCTTCCGTGCTGGAGGCGAAGATCACGGAGAGGACGAAGGGGATCATCGGTGTCCATCTCTACGGTCAGCCTTTTGATTATGCAGGCGTGCGCAAGATCGCAGACCGTCACGGTCTGTTCGTGGTGGAGGATTGCGCACAGGCCCACGGGGCACAGTTTGAGGGAAAAAATGTGGGAACCCTGGGAGACCTGGCATGCTTCAGCTTCTATCCGGGCAAAAATCTCTATGCTTTCGGAGAGGGAGGAAGTGTCACCTGTGAGAAGGAAGAGTACTATAAGCATATTGACCGCCTGAAAAATCAGGGCTGCGATGTGCGTTATTATCATGATGAGATTGGATATAATTATCGACTGGAGGGACTGCAGGGTGCGGTATTGAGCGTCAGCCTGAAATACCTGCCGGAGTGGACGAAGAGACGTCAGGAGATCGGACACCGCTATATCCGGGAGATCACGAATCCGCTGATCACCATGCAGCGTCATCCGGAGAACACCACACCGGTGTTCCACCTGTTCGTTATCACGGTGCCGGATCACGAGGACTTTATCCGCTATATGGCAGATCATGATGTGGAGTGCAACATGCACTATCCGGTTCCCTGTCATTTGCAGAAGGCATATACGGATCTGGGATATCAGCCGGGAGACTGCCCCAATGCGGAATATCTGGCAGCACATTGTGTGACACTGCCTCTGTTCCCCAAGATGCGGGAGGATGAGATCCAGAGAGTCATCGAACTGTGCAATGCTTACAGACAGTAAGGAGATCACAATGCAGACCGTAACAGCAGAAAATAAAACATCGGAAAATATAACATCAGAAGCAATTTCCGAGAACTACCGGGATACGCAGGCCGGGATCTATCTGCGCCTCATGACCCATGAGGACACGGACCGGATCGTGGCATGGCGTAACAGCGATGCCGTGCGCAAAAATTTTATCTACCAGGAGCTTTTTACCAGACAGTCCCATGAGCACTGGATCCGGACCCATGTGGAGACCGGAGATGTGGTGCAGATGATCATCTGTGATCTGGAATGGGATACTCCCCTCGGATCTGTGTATATCCGGGATATTGACAGACATCATAACAAGGCGGAATACGGAATCTTCATCGGAGAAGAGAGTGCCAGAGGCCGCGGGATCGGCACAGCGGCGGCGAAGCTGATGTTACGGTACTGTTTTGAGAAGGAAAAGCTGCACAGAGTCTACCTGCGGGCATTGTCGGAGAACCTGCAGGCCATCCGAAGCTATGAAAAGGCAGGATTCGTCAGAGAAGGACTGTTAAGAGACGATGTGTGTATTGACGGCGTGTACCGGGATATTGTCTGGATGGCAGCCGTGAATCCGGCAGATTAAGAAGGAGCAAGCAACAAAAAATGGATAGAATGAAAAAAATAAGTTTTGTGATCCCCTGCTACCGTTCGGAGCATACGCTGCCCCATGTAGTTACGGAGATCCGCGAAAAAATGCAGGAACTGACACAGTATACGTATGACATTTTCCTGGTAAATGATGCATCACCGGACAATACCATGGAAACGATCCGGGATCTGTGTGAAAAATACGATAATATCAAGGGCATCGGTTTCGCCAGGAATTTCGGACAGCATGCGGCGCTGATGGCGGGACTTAGACATTCCGACGGCGATTATGTGGTGTGCCTGGATGATGACGGACAGACCCCCGCCGATGAAGTGGATAAGCTGCTAAATAAGCTGGAGGAAGGCTTTGATGCTGTCTATGCCAGTTATGAACACAAGCAGCACTCCGCATTCCGGAATCTGGGCAGCAAGGTCAATGAGCTGATGACGCGGATGATGTTAAACAAGCCCGCGAATCTGTATATTTCCAGCTATTTTGCGGTGAAGCGGTTCGTGGTGGAGGATATGATCCGCTATGAGAATTCGTATCCTTATGTCATCGGACTGGTGCTCCGTGCCACGAAAAACATTACCAATGTGCCGGTGTGTCACAGAGAGCGGGAAGAGGGCAATTCCGGTTATACGCTGAAGAAGCTGCTGGGATTATGGTTCAACGGATTTACGGCATTTTCAGTGAAGCCGCTGCGGATCGCAACTTCTCTCGGTGTGGGCTGTGCCGGTCTCGGCTTCCTCTATGGACTTTATACGATCATCAAGAGACTGGTGAATCCCAATGTCCCTATGGGATTCAGCGCATTGATGGCGGCACTGGTATTTTTCGGCGGCATGATCATGATCATGCTGGGACTGATCGGAGAATATGTGGGACGTATCTACATCAGCATGAATAATTCTCCCCAGTATGTGATCCGTGAGAAGATCCATCTGGAGGAATAGGGAGAGAAATATTTTTATGAAGAAAGAGCAATTTACGGACTGGTGGAAACAGGATAAAAGATATCTGACACTGGTGAAGGCGGTGTTGATGGCGATGCTTCCCGTGGTGTGCTGTCTGGTGCGGACGGCGGCAGAGGGGAGAAGCATCGGTCAGGTGTATCTGCCTTCTTCGGAATGGAACGATGAACTGTTTTATTTTAAACAGGTGGAAAGCATTGTGAAATACGGATTTCCCAGAGGGTATTTCGGATTTAACGAAAGTCATGCGCTGCAGCTGTCTTTCGCAGCCTGGAGTCCCGTGCTGGTATTTCCCTGGATCCTGTGGGGACTGGTGTTCGGCTGGAATCTGCTGTCACCGGTGATCTGTAATATCGTACTGCTGACGATCACCATGTTCGTGTTCGTATGGCTGGTGAAACCCACCTGGAAGCAGCTGGGCATCCTGACGGTGCTTTTTGGCCTGTACACACTGTTCACCAGATACATGCTGTCCGGTATGCCGGAGGTCATCTGCTTCAGCATGCTGATCCTGTTTTACGGACTGGCTTTTTCCTATCTGCATAAGGAGACAAAGGGCAAGCTGACTGCCATGTTTATTGTCTCGGTATTACTGACCCTGATGCGGCCGTACATGCTTTTGTTTTTGCTACTGGCCTGCTTTTTCCGGATCCGCAGAAGCCGTAAGAGCGGCTGGATCGTTTCTGCTCTGGTGGTGGCCTGTACGGGAGTGGTGTATGTGCTGATCAAGCACTATCTGGGCGCGGAATATTTTACGCCGTTGTTTTACACAGACTGGATCACGACGTTTTTCACCGACGGCATAGGTGCCGGTTTCCGGAATTTCTTCGGAACGCTGCACTGGAAGGGCCTGGAATTCTACAGGCATTGTGTGTCCGGTGCGAAGAGCGGTCTGGCTTCCGGAGCCTTTTTTGACGGTTATCTGTTGCTGCTTGCCATTCTGCTGGTGCAGAGTGTCCTGGATTTCAGGGCATATCGCAGGGAGAAACAGACCAGGCTGCGTAACCAACTGGTCATAGAAGTGCATTTCGCCTTCAGTCTGATCGCGATGCTGTTCGCCCATCTGCTGATGTATAAAATGGTGGAAGGAAGCAAGCATTTCCTGACTTTTATTGCGGCGGGAATTTTTATCGTGAGTATGCTTCAGACCAGATACTATAAGAAAGCGGTGCTTTTGGGAGCGGCTTTCCTGTATCTGTACAGTTACAAGGCGGTGGAGCCGTATGATTATCAGGTACCGTATGTCACGGAGGACCGGGAAGCGCAGGTGGAATACTGGCAGCAGATTTTTGCGGAGCATCTCACGTTGGAGACGGAAAAGGTACCGAATTATGAGAATGTGGTCATCTGGACCTTCGGAGATGAGACGCCGCAGGGAAATCAGAATCTGAAATGGCAGCTTCTGTATGGGGCGCCGGAAGGATTTGGTATCAGCTGCTGTGAGAGAGAGTATATTCTGGAGCATCTGACGGAGCTTCGGAGCAGATACCTGGCTACGGTAAGCGGCGGAGAGATTGATGAGCTATGCAGCGTGGAAGGGTATGAAGAGATAGGAAGAGATGCGGATATGGTGCTGTATCGCAGGTATTGAGGATCGTGGGAGTGAGGAGCACAAAATAATCCGCAGGTATCAAAGTCAGGGAATATAAGAATATTAGGAAGTGGAAGGACAGGAGTTCCATGGAGACATGCAGCAGGAAAACAGATAATTTCATACGGACAAAGGGATGGCAGCTGCTGTGGCACGGACTGCCGGTGGCAGTTCTGGTGATCTGGGGAGTCTTCTGCATTACCAATAATCTCTGGTATGATGAGGCTTATTCGGCTTCCATGGTATCCCTTCCCTGGAAACGTCTGATCTATATTACGGCGACGGATGACCATTCGCCATTTTATTATGTGATCCTGAAGCTGTTTTATCATCTGTGCGGCGGTGGAACGCATTTCTGGTCACTGAAGCTTTTATCTGTACTTTTCATGACCGGATACATGCTCCTGGGGAAATATTACGTGGCGAAGCTGTTTGATCGGAAGATTTCGGTATATTTTATGACATTTTCCCTGCTGATGCCTATTTTCAGTGTGCAGGCGGGAAATGTGCGGATGTATGCCATGGCATTGTTTTTCCTGACACTGGCGGGACTTGCGGCTTATGATATTTTTCGGGAAGCGACCCGGAGAAAATGGATCGTGTTCTGTGTGGCGAGCATCTGCACGGTGTACTGTCATACGTTTGCATTAATACAGACTTTTTTGTTTTATATGCTTTTTCTGGCGGCGATCCTGATCTGCGGCAGAAAGGAGCTTGTAAAAGGATTTTTTATCTCCGGATTCACAGTAGCGGTTGTGTTCTCCCCCTGGCTGGCGGTGACCTGCAGACAGTTCATCCTGCGGATGCGTTATGATGACGGTTCTACTGCAGAACTGGCGACCCTGAATTCTGTGATGGATTATTTCAAGGAATGGTTTTCTGCGGTGGAGACTCCCATCGGCATTGTGGTACTGCTGGGGATGGCACTGTGCCTGGTATTGAGTTATGGTGCCGTGGACTGGGTACGTCAGCATCATAATGCAGCTCCGGCTATCGCGGCAGCGGCGTTTGCCCTCACCGGGATCGTGGGAGGGGTGATCTCTGCTACCGTCAATAATTGCTTCATGGGCCGCTATGCATTTCCGGGTATGGGTTTTGTCATGCTGTGGTACGCGGTGGGATTTGCACAGATACTGGAGAGCAATGGCACAAATGGGAGAAAATGGTGGGCCGGTGGCATCCTCGGTACGGTCTGTCTGTGTTTCCTGTTTCAGTACAGCTCGGAGATCCGTCTGGAGTACGACGGAGGCCTGGAGACCTATGAGAATTTTGTCGAGACACAGATGACGGACAACGATGCGGTCATCGGACCTTATACGCATACGATTTTCCTGAATGTATATCATCCGGAGCTGCATTATTATTTGGTGGGATATAAGTTATACAGTCTTCCCTTTGTGAATACGGATGCACTCACGGATTACAGCCAGCTGGATCCCTACGAGAATCTTTGGTATATCTGTTTTCAGGGTGGGACACCCAATGAACTGGAAGACGAATATGACTACGAAGAAGCGTTGGAATTCCATTATATGTATTATGATTTTGTGATTTATCGATTGGAGCCGAAGACGATAGAACAGCAGCAATAAGATCAGGAACAGGGGCAGACAAAAAGGAATGGAGAAATACAGAGAAACGAAAACAACAGCAGACTGGAACGGGATGATTCATAAGTTTTGTGAGAACCGGCTGTATATGGGAATTCTGCTGCTTACAGCAGTATGTGCTTACGGCTATAAGGTGACAAATGTTACCATCGGTATCGATGACACCCCATCTTTATATTATTTTGAAGAGGGATTGATCGCCATTGTGGGGCGGTGGGTATTGTTTCTGCTGAATAAAGTGATAGCTCTGGCGGAATTTGTTCCGTTTGTGACTGATTTTGCGGCGGTACTTCTTCTGATCGCGGCGGCAATCGTGTGGTCGGCATTGTTCTATTCGGTGTTCGGTGAGAAGATCCCGGTGACGGGATATGCTTTTTTTGCTGCAGTATTTGTATCCTGTCCGTTGATCAGCGAAGTATTTACGTATTTTCTCCACAACGGAATTGCTATCGGATATCTGAGCTGCGCAGTCAGCCTGTGCTTTATGAGAGAGTGGCAGCGCAGTATCCGGAAGCAGCGCAAGGGATCGGGTCTTTGGGAGAAGCCGGACTGTCCGACTGTGACGAAGCTTGCGGCAGCTGCGGTATTTTTATGGATTGCCATGGGCTGTTATGAGTCCTTTATGATCCTGTGGCTGGCGGGACTGGTATTGCTTCTGCTGGCAGAACGGATATGCATGGAAACTGTACGCTGCAGCAGAAGAACAAAAAAGTTGGAGAATAGAAAAACTGAGAGCGATGAGTCGGGAAAAAGCAAGCCTGAGAACAGCACAGTGAAGCACTGTGACATGGAGGCAGGTGTCTTTGCAGTTTTGGCCGCCGGTGCGGCAACGACACTTTTGGCAATCCTATTGCGCAGTCTGATGATCGTCGTCGTGACGAAGGTATTTCATCTGGAATATCTGCAGGGAGAGGCAGTACAGCGGTCTGTGACGGAGATGTTGGGCTGGATGGTGCAGCCCGGAGCCTTCGGCGAGCTGGCAATGATCCTGAAGAGGACCTTTGTGTTATATGGGGTATTTGCGTATGCTTATCTGCCGATCCGGATATTTGTGTTATCGGCGGTCGTAATTACAGTGGTTACCCTGGTGCGGGTGATCCGCGGCAGAGATGTGTGGGCACTGATCCTTCTGCCGGCGGCTTATCTGGCGGCATTTTCGCTGTTATTTATCGAAGGGAAGGCAACGCTGTATCGTTCGGCACAGTTTTTACCGGTTTTCTGCGGATATGGGGCACTGTTATTTGTCTATGCGGTATGGAAGGTGACAGCATGGTGGGAACAAAAGACACAGAAGTCTCAAAACAGTCGTATTTGTCGTGGCGTGCGCGGGATTGCGATTTTCGTGCTGGCGGTGATCACCTGGAACCAGTGCATGGATATTACGAAGTGGTTCTACATTGACAAGCAGAAATACGATGCGGCGGTGAAGACGGTCGATCAGATCGCACTGGATCTGGAACGGGATTTCGATACATCGAAGCCGGTGATCTTCACGGGGAATTATGAAATTCCTTACAGTATCGTCAAGGATGCCTATGTAAGCTACGGCGATAGCAGATATTATAAGATGAAACGACTTACGGATCTCATCGATCCGGATCTGCTGGATAAATACAATCGTGGTTCCAAAGGTGTGTGGGTGGCGCAGACACCGGCATTGTCGGTCATCGACTGGGGACGTTATGCCTTTGATTCCGATGCGGAGCTGGTTAAGTTTTTCGCAATGCACGGGCATTCGCTGGTGGCAGAGGAAGATATCAGTATGTATGCGGAGGCAGAAGAGGAGTCGAAGAATCTGCCGGAATATCCACAGGATGGATATATTGTGGATAAAGGTGAGTACATTATCGTACATTTCTAAAAATACAAGAATGAGGGGAAGATATGACAAAAGCAGAAGAAAAAATAATGAATATAATAACGAAATACAGGGGAATTATGTTTTTCCTGATTATAAGTGTACTGGGTGCCTGGATTCGATTTCAGGGCAGAACACTGATATCTGGAGATATGTCTTTTTACCTGTTGCCCTGGTATGATCAAATGACGGAGCAGGGGTTTTTTACTCTGAAGAATCAAGTCGGTGAATACAATATTTTATATCAGGAACTGATGGCTCTGATGACCTATATTCCCTGGAAACCAATGTATATGATCAAGGTGCTGTCTATTGCTTTTGATTATCTCTTGGCATTTGCAGTAGCGGATTTTGCCTGCAAGATCAAGCGAGAAAAACGGGATTCTGCAATATTCCAGGCGGTGTATGCAATTGTGCTTCTGCTGCCCCCGGTAGTGCTGAATTCTGCCTATTGGGGTCAATGTGATTCTATTTTTTCCTTTTTTGCAGTGCTTTCATTGATCAATCTTTATGAAGAAAAATATAATAGATCTTTTATTTATCTGGGAATTGCCTTTGCCTTTAAATTGCAGACTATTTTTATATTCCCGTTTTATGTTTGTCTGTATTTTTATAAAAAGAAATTTAGTATTACAAAATTTTTTCTGGCAATTTTTGTCTTTTGGCTGACAGGTTTACCGGTATATCTGATAGGACGAAATCTTTTGGATCCTTTTGGAATATATTTGTGGCAGACCGATCAGCACAGAGCGATGTATTTCCATATTCCGAGTGTGTGGATGTTCGTTGGTGGAGATTGTGACCGTCTGGAGAGTTATGCGGTTGCAATGACGATGATGATTTTGGGAATCGGTCTGTACCTTGTTATGAGCGGAAAGAAAAAACTGGACAACAGAGAAGATTTCGTTGGATTTGCGTGTTGGATTCATTGGACTTGTACGCTGTATTTGCCCAACATGCATGAAAGATACAATTATTTGCTTGATATTATGTGGATCATGTTGGTGGCAGTCAATAAAAAATACTTACCGTATGCGGTTGCCTCAATACTTATGAGTACGGTAAGTTATGGCTTTTATCTGTATGATAATGGCGATATTACCCCGCTTTTTTCAGGAATGATGTTGGCATTGTGGTGTCTGTTTACATATAGAGAACTTATGAATGGAAAAACAGGAAATAAGATGTGTGAAGCAGAAAAAATGCAGGAGTAAAACAGTGAATAAGTTACACAAAAAGGTATTTACGATTTTAAAACAAACAGATGTGCTGATACAACATCTGGATCATTGTACTTTGTGGTGGATCGGTATTCTGATTACAATTGCATTTTTTCTGCCATATTTTGTTCTGGGAGACGGATGCATCTTTGAGATCAACGATCAGCTGGATGAAAGTATCATGAACTATATGCTTCCGGCGAGGCATCTGTGGGATGGCAGCACAATATATCCCGAGATGTTAAACGGAGTTAATGCCAGCGGCATGCAGCCGTCGGCAGTTCTTTTCTTGCCACTGTATCGCCTGATTTCTGCAAGAACGGCGTTCCTTACACAGTATATCATCTGTTTCCTATTGGCATTTTTTGGGATGTATCTGTTGGTGAAAGAGATTACGGACAGCAGTATTCTCGCGATGATTGCTGGCGGCTGTTTCTGTGTACTGCCGTTATATCCGGTCTATGGCCTGTCAGAATTCGGTATTCCACTGATACTATACGGAGCACTGTGCCTGTGGAAACAAAAAAATGTGATCTGGGGATTACTGATCACGGTAGTATTCGGTCTGACCAGCCATCTGGTATATACAGGATATGTGGTATTGGGATTCTGGGTGATCGCACTTGTTTATGCACTTGCAAAAAAGAAAAAGAATCAGTGGTTCCCGATTGGATTTGCAGTACTTTTTGTGATATATGTATTGGTAAACCGGGCATTGATCCGGGAGATTCTGTTCGGAACCGGCAGCTATGTCAGCCACCGCGAGGAAATGGTATCTTCCGCGATGCCGTTTTGGGAAACTTTTCTGAGTGTATTTCAAAACAGCGCGCAGCATGCTCCGTCCCTGCATAAATATCTGATTCTTCCGATCGTCCTGTTTTTGATTCTGGGAGCTTTTTGCAAAAAGGATGTGACGGATAAAAAGATTTATAGGATAGCGGTGGCGAACTTTTTACTGCTGATCGTGATCGCGCTGTTTTATGCTTTTTGCCACTCTTCAGTGATCGTGAATCTGAAAAACAGCATGACAGGATTTTTACATTATTTCCAGATCGAACGGTTTTACTGGTTGTATCCGGCGCTCTGGTATCTGGAATTTGCACTGTCTGCCGCTGTATTGTGGCGGACGCCGGTTCCGGGCAACGGGCGGCGTATGTTGGTCGGAAAACTGGCAGTGATCTGCATCTGTCTGCCCCCGACATTGCAGTTGTTAAAGGTAAATTCCGGCATGTATCTGAATGTGAATCAGATCAACAACGGTTCCGGAATCACCGGTTATATCTCCTGGGAGAGCTGGTTTGCAGAGGACCTGATGCAGGAAATAGACGATGCTATCGGCCGGGACAAGAGTATTTACCGTGTGGCACATTTGGGAATCAGTCCGGCACCGTCCCTGATGCATGGTTTTTATACGGTGGATGGATATTCCAATAATTATCCATTGGAGTATAAGCATAGATTCCGGGAAGTCATTGCACCGGAAATTGAGAAAAATGAGGAAGTACGGGTATACTTTGATACATGGGGGAATCGTTGTTATCTGTTCAACAGTATTACGGGTAATTACATGCGCCTGCAAAAGGGAAACTCATTGATCTATGAAGGTTTGGAGTTTGATATGGATGCATTACGGAGTCTGGGATGCGAGTATCTGTTCTCCGGGGCCGAGATCGGAGATGCCGACAGAATGGGTCTGGAACTTGTGGGATACTTTGAAACAGAAGGATCTTACTGGGGAATCTGGGTATATGAACTGTAATGGCAGAACTGTCCCCTACTTTCTTAAAATTTCATAAGATTTTTTACTGGAAGAGAAAAGTGTGTTATAGTAAATCCAAATGGTTATAACAATAAAGTAATAATAGTAGAGACTGGTATATGAAAGACAGAATTTATATATGTCACACTTACTATCATGCATATGTGACGTTTTTAAAAGAGTTAAAAATACGGGCAGAGGCAGATCCTGTGAGGAAGGCGGGAACTGCTACTTTAGTGCTGTCCAAAATGTCCAACAATTTTGAAAATCTGAAGGCCCGGGTGGAGAGCACGGGTCTGTTTGAGGAAGTCCTGGAGTTCGATGAGAAGAGAGAGGACTTTTTCCCGGAGTTGGCAAAATATCGCCTGGACACCGGGAATTTCCTGGGGAATCTGAAGAACCGTATCCGTTTTACACGAGAATACGCCAGACTGGAGGCGCCTTACGTACCGGTGAACCTGAAGGAATACAAGGATATTTATGTCTATTGCGATTCCGACCCCATCGGGTATTACCTGAATCAGAATCATATCCGCTATCATGCAGTGGAGGACGGTCTGAACTGTCTGAAGAATTTCGATGCCGCCCGGTATGACAACAGAGGCCATTTTAAGCTCAAGGCCTTTTTATCCATGTATCTGAATCTGATCTTTGTACAGAACGGTTACGGCAAATATTGTATCGATATGGAAGTCAATGATATATCCGCCATCCGTTATCCCTGCCCCAGATATATCGAAGTGCCGAGAAAACCGCTCGAGGACCGGCTGACGGAAGAGGACAAGCAGCTGATCCTGCAGGCCTTTGTCAGAAATAAAGAGGAACTGGAACATCAGATCGCGGAGAGCAGTAAGGTGGGGGACAAGATTCTGATCCTCACGGATCCTCTGTGCACGCTGGATGTCAGAGAACGGATTTTCCGTGACATTATCAAAATGTATGAGAAAGAAGGCACCATCTTCCTGAAACCGCATCCCAGGGATCTGTTGGATTACCGGAAGCTGTTTGCGGAGTATCCGCAGTTTGATGCATCCATGCCCATGGAAATGCTGAATTTCTTCCCGGGACTTCGCTTTAAAAAGGTGGTCACGGTATTTACGGAAGTAAAGGGACTCCCCTTTGCGGAGGAAGCGGTACGTCTGGGAGCTGACTTCATGGATGCTTATGAAGACCCGCTGATCCACAGACAGAACGAACAGATTTAAGTTGGAGAGAAGCGATGATACAGATAATCAAGAAATTACGAGTCCTGTTAGATAAAAAACAGAAAAGAACCATGGTGGGACTGATCTTTCTCATGGTGATCAGCGCCTTTTTGCAGACCGCCGGCGTGGGAATGCTGGTGGAGGTCATGCAGATCGTCATTGATCCTGAAGCGGTACAGCACAGCCGGGTGGCGGAAGCCTGCTATGAGATCCTGGGAGTGGAAAGCTACCGGACTTTCTCCATCATTGTCATGGTACTTCTGATCCTGGTATTCGTAGTGAAGAATCTGTTTACTTATTTCCAGCAGAAGCTGACGTTATCTTTCGTATACACGAACCAGTTCCGGACCTCGGAGCGCATGATGCGCAACTATCTGCGCCGTGGGTATGAATTTTATCTGAATGCGGATACTGCGGTGGTGCAGCGAAGCATCACTTCGGATGTAAACAATATGTATGCCCTGATCCTGGCACTTTTACAGCTGTTGTCCGATACGGTGGTATCGTTGTTCGTCATCAGCTACTGCTTTATCTCCAGTGGTACCATGACAATCCTGATGGCGGTGGTACTGCTGCTTCTAATGTGGCTGATCAAGCGGGTTCTGAAGCCGATCATGTACAAGGCCGGTAAGGATAATCAGGATTATTACAGCAGTCTGTTCAAATGGATCTCCCAGACGGTACAGGGAATTAAGGAAGTGAAGATCTCCGGCAAGGAGCAGTATTTCGTATCCGAGTATCGTAAGTGCGGTAAGGGATATGTGGATGCTGTACAGCGTTACAGTCTGTATAATCAGGTGCCGAAGCTGCTGATCGAGACAGCCTGTGTGACCACTATGGTGGGATATATGATCTTCCTCGTGGCGACCGGAGTATCCACGGAAAATATGCTGACGGTATTTGGAACGTTGGCAGCAGCGGCACTGGTACTGCTGCCCTGTGTCAACCGTATCAACAATCAGATCAATTCCATCGCCTATTTTGAACCCTTCTTCATGGGAGTCAGCGATAATCTGCAGGACGAGATCAACGGACAGAATATTGACATGTCCTTTGCTACTGATGAGGATGAGAAGCTGGATGTGAAAGAAAGCATTGAGATGAGGGACATTACTTATGCATATCCCAACACAGAGCGTCTGATCTTCCATCATGCGGATCTGAAGATCCCGGTAGGAGCATCCGTGGGTATCGTGGGTACCTCCGGCGCCGGCAAAAGCACGGTGGTGGATATTCTGCTGGGACTGTTAGAACCCAGTACGGGACATATCTATGCGGACAGCGTGGATGTGAAGGAACCCGGTAATTACCGGAAATGGCTGAAAAATATCGGCTATATTCCCCAGATGATCTTCATGCTGGATGATACCATCCGTAAAAATGTGGCTTTCGGTGTGCCGGAGGATAAGATCGATGAAGAGAGACTGTGGGAAGTCTTAAAAGAGGCCCAGCTGGATGAATTTATCAAGACTCTGCCGGAAGGCTTAGAGACCGGTATCGGCGAGCGGGGGATCCGTCTCTCCGGAGGACAGAGACAGCGTATCGGTATTGCCCGAGCATTGTATAATGATCCCGAGGTGCTGATCCTGGATGAGGCAACTTCGGCACTGGATAATGATACGGAAGCAGCCATCATGGAATCCATCAACAGGCTGCACGGTCGTAAGACGCTGATCATTATTGCACACAGATTGCAGACCATTGAAAAATGTGACCTTGTCTACCGGGTAGAAGACGGCAGAGCGAAAATCGAACGGGGAAGTCTATAAGCCTATGAGTAAAAAACTTAGCATCATCGTACCCGTCTATAATATGGCGGCGGAGGGAAAACTGAATTACTGTCTGGACAGCCTGGTGGGACAGACCATCCGGGGATTGTATGATTATGAGATCCTCTGTGTGGATGATGCTTCTACCGATGAATCTCTGGAGATTCTGCTGGATTATGAAAAAAGATATCCCGAACTGGTGCGTATCCTTCCGAACCGTGTGAATCTCAGACAGGGTGGTGCGAAGAACGAGGCATTGAAGGTGGCGGAGGGAGAATGGATCGGCTTCATCGACAGCGATGACTGGGTATCTCCCGATTATTACGAGAAGCTGTTAAAAAAGGACGAAGAGACCGGGGCGGATGTGGTCGGCTGTGATTACAGTCTGGTGGATCATCATACCTTTGAGGTCGGAAAAGTGATCGTCAATAATACACCGGATCAGACCGGGGAACTGACGGAGGAACAGCATAAAAGTCTGTTTATCCGGCCCGGCAGCATGGTGCTGAAGATTTATAAGCACAGTGTGATCCGGGAGAACCGGCTGGATTTTCCGGAACATATTTTTTATGAGGATAATTGTGCAGGACCTTTGTGGAGCCTGTATTTCCGGCATTTTGCGAGAGTGGAGGAGCCGCTTTACTATTATTATCAGCACGCGGTATCCACAGTGCATCATATCACGGAAGAAAAATGCAGGGATCGCATGAAGGCGGCGGAGCTTTTATATACCGAGTGCAGAGACAGGGGGTTCCTTGCGGAATACCGGCAGGAGATCGAATACCGTTTCACGGAGCTGTATTATGCGATCACGTTATTCTCTTATATGAGTGGTGTGAAGAAGCCGAAGATTGCTTTTATCAGGGGATTACGTCAGGGTACGGAAAAATATTTTCCGGAGTTTGACCAAAATAAATATTATCTGCAACATACCGGAGCGGAGGAACAGAAGCTGATCGCCATGCAGAAAAAGAGTGATCTGCGGTTCTATCTGTATTATCGGCTGCGGCAGTTTGTGTGGAAGTTACGGGCCTGATGGGAAGGCACCGGTCATAAGAAAGATGAGGTCAGGAAAATGAGCAGATTAGCCATTATCACCGCCAGAGGCGGAAGCAAGCGGATCCCGAAGAAAAATATCAGAGAATTCTGTGGAAAGCCGATTCTGGCATATTCCATCGAGGCGGCACTGTCCAGCGGACTTTTCGATCATGTGATGGTATCCACGGATGATACGGAGATCGCACAGATCGCGGAAAAATACGGTGCGGAGGTTCCTTTTTTCCGGAGTGAAGCGACCTCCGGAGATTTTGCTACCACTAATGACGTGCTGGCAGAGGTGCTGGCAGAGTATGAGAAGCGGGGGATGCATTTTGACATTGCCTGTTGTATCTATCCTACGGCCCCTTTTGTGACGGCGCAGAAGTTAACCAGTGCCGTGGAGCAGCTGGAAGCAAGTGATGCGGATACCCTGATCCCTGTGGTCAGCTTTTCCTATCCGCCCCAGAGAGCCATGGTGGTGGAACAGGGACGGCTGGTATTCAAATATCCGGAATATCTGGACAGCAGATCCCAGGACCTGCAGCCCCATTATCATGATGTGGGTCAGTTTTATGTATTCCGCACGGAACGCTTTGCCGTGAATCAGAAACTGATGGTGGGAAATATCCTGCCGCTCATCGTGTCGGAACTGGAGGTACAGGATATTGACAACCTCACCGACTGGAAGATCGCAGAGATGAAATACCGTCTGATGACGGAGGAGAAATAATTCCGAAAGGATCAGAGATTATGACAATAGGAAGGCTGGCAGTGCTGTCCAATGTGAATATGAATATGGTGATCCGCATGCTTCAGAAACAGGCACAGGTCTACGAAGCGGAGGGCTACGGCAACGAACTGGGGACTTTGCTGAATCCGCAGTCTTCTTATCATGCTTATCATGCGGAGATAACGTTTCTGATCGTGGATCTGGCAGAATTGCTGGAGCATGATCTGGATCCGGTCACCGCAGAACGAAATATCGGAAACTGGTTCCGGACACTGGAGGGATGTCTGCCGCACGATGGAGTCTTCTACGTGTCGGATGCCTACCTGTGGGCGGTGGAGCTTTCCGTGCTGGCGGATACCGGGAGAAAGTCACAGCTGGAAGGTATCTGGGAACGGGAGCTTAGGAATCTGCAGCAGAAGCATGCCAATGTGAGGAGCTTCCCTTACCGTGCGCTGACAGAGCATTTCGGAGAAGAGAAAGCCTTTTCTCCCAAAATGTGGTATATGGGAAAGGTGCTCTGGGGGATGGAGATGCAGTCGGCGCTGGCGGAGCAGATCCTCTACCGGTCCGGACTGGAATACCGCACGCCGAAAAAGGTGCTGGTGCTGGATCTGGACAATACGCTGTGGGGAGGTCTGGCGGGGGAAGCAGAGCATACCCCGGTGCTGTTATCGGAAGACCATAGTGGACTGGCCTATAAAAATCTGCAGCGTGTACTGAAGATCATGCAGAGTCAGGGTGTGCTCCTGACCATTGCGTCCAAGAATAACGAAGCGGATGCCATGGAGATCCTGGAGCATCATCCCCATATGGTTCTCCGCCCGGAGGATTTCGCTGCGCAACGGATCAACTGGGAGCCGAAACCGGACAATATCCGGAAAATAGCGGAAGAATTGAACCTGGGGACCGATTCCTTTGTCTTTTTCGATGACAGTGAAGCGGAGCGGGAGATGGTACGACAGATGCTTCCGGAAGTGGAAGTGCCGGAGTTCCCTGCGAGAGCGGAAGATCTGGCACCTGCCATGGTGAAAATATATGAAACATATTTTGCTGCAGCGGTGATCACCGGAGAGGACCGGGAGAAGACTGCACAATACCGGGCCAATGCCGGCAGAAAGCAAATGGAGGACCGGGCGGGCAGCTTTGAGGAGTATGTGAAAAAGCTGGAGATCTGTCTGTTGCCAGTGGATCCGAAGGAACATCTGGACCGCCTGACACAGCTTTTGAACAAGACGAATCAGTTCAATCTGACGACGAGACGTTATACCGGAGAACAGATGCGACAGATCACAGAGAATACGAACAAGCGGGTATTTCTGTATCAGGTGACGGACGTGTTCGGAGATAACGGCATTGTGGCAGCAGCGATCGTGGATACGGCGGGAGAATTGCCGGAGATCACGGATTTCGTTATGAGCTGCCGTGTCATGGGCCGCAATATCGAAAATGCGGTGATCGACCGCATCGAACAGCAGATGCGGGAAGAGGGATATACCGTTCTGCGGGGCAGATATGTGCCCACAGCGAAAAACAAGCCGGTGGAGACATTGTATGAAAGACTGGGTTACCGGAAAACGGACAGCACACCGGAAGGCGGTACCTGTTATGAGATCGTGCTGGCGGAGAGACCCGAGAGAGTCTACTGGTTAAAGGAAAACCTGTATGATTGAGCACCGGATGCCTGATGCCGGGCAGTGGCAAATGGGAAGAAAGAGAATGAGGTTAATCTTATGAAAGAGAAGATCATTAAGCTGATTGAAGAGATATTAAAGGTTCCTGCGGGAACCATTACCGAGGACACTATGATCGAAGATGTGGAGCAGTGGGATTCTCTGGCACACGTGATGATCATCGGACAGCTGGAGGAAGAACTGGGAGTAAGCATACCGTTGGAGGAAGCCATCGAATTAAAGGGAATGCGAGAGCTTCTGGAAAAGGCAGGCTGCGAATGAGTGTTACATTAAGAAAAATCAACGAAGAAGATCTGGAACAGATCATGCGCTGGCGCATGGATCCGGAGATCACCCGGTATATGAATACCGATCCGAAGCTTACTTTGGAAGGGCAGAAGAAATGGTTTGCCAAAGTACAGCAGGATCCGGATGTAAGCTACTGGATCATACAGATCGATGGGACACCGGCCGGCGTCATCAATTACACGGGACTTATGAACCCGGCGGGAGATCTGGGATGGGCCTATTATGTGGGTGAGAAGAAGCTGCGCAGTATTCAGGCGGCCCTGGCCCTGGAGATGAGCATGTATGATCATGCATTTCTGGAGCTTGGGAAAAATGCGGTATACAGTGATGTGTTTACCCTGAATCAGGGAGTGATCCAGCTCCACAAGATCTGCGGATGTGAGATCGTGGAGGAGAAGAAAGCCTGTGTGGAGAAAAACGGAACGGCTTATGACGTGACGTTCATGCGCATGACGGCGGAGCACTGGCAAGAGATCCGGGAAAACAAAAAATACGAACATATTGTGTTCCCATAGGATTGGGAGGAAAGGCACAGGTATTTTATGAACAAAGAAATCATGATCGGAAATCGCAGGATAAGTGAGGATGCTCCCACTTTTGTGATCGCAGAGATGTCTGCAAATCACTTAATGGATTTTGACAGGGCCGTGGCGATCATGCAGGCGGCAAAGGATGCCGGCGCAGATGCCATTAAGATACAGACCTATACACCGGATACTATCACACTGGATTGTGACGATCCCTGTTTCCAGATCACACAGGGTACCATCTGGGATGGAACGACACTGCATAAATTATACGAGACGGCCTATACGCCCTGGGAGTGGCAGCCCAGACTGAAAAAAATCGCAGAGGAAATGGGACTGATCTTTTTCTCCTCTCCGTTTGATCTGACCAGCATTGATTTCCTGGAGGAGATGGATGTGCCGGTATATAAGGTAGCATCCTTTGAGATCAACGATATTCCTTTTATACGCAAGATCGCCCGCACCGGCAAACCGATCATCATGTCCACGGGAATTGCCTATCTGGCGGATATCGAACTGGCATTGCGTACCTGTAAGGAAGAGGGCAATGAGAATGTGATCCTGCTGAAATGTACTTCCGCCTATCCGGCTCCTTACGAAGATATCAATCTGAAGACCATTCCTTCCATGAAAGAAGTATTTGACTGTGTGGTTGGACTGTCTGATCATACCATGGGATGTGCGGTAGCGGGAGCCGGAGTGGCCCTGGGTGCCAAGGTAGTCGAGAAACATCTGACGCTGCGCAGGGCAGACGGCGGTGCAGATGCGGCATTCTCCATGGAGCCGGAAGAATTCAAGGAGATGGTGGATCACATCCGCATGATCGAGAAGGCAGTAGGAAAGGTGACTTACGATCTGACACCGAAGCAGAAGAAGAGCAGAGAACATTCCCGTTCGCTGTTCGTGGCAAAAGATATGAAAGCGGGAGATGTCTTCACACCGGAGAATTTACGCTCCGTAAGACCCTCCTGCGGACTGCATACCAAATATTATGAGGAACTGCTGGGCAAACGTATTACCAGAGATGCGAAACTGGGAACGCCCATGAGCTGGGATCTGGTTGATTTTTCGGAGTGATGCTATGTACTATTTTCGGGCAGACGGCAGTGCGAAAACCGGCGCCGGACATCTGATGCGCTGTCTGACGGTGGCACTGGAATTACAAAAATTAACAGAACATCCGGAGCAGGTGTGCTTTCTGTGTGCGGATGAGGCTTCCGCAGAATTGCTGCGGAGTAACCATATGCCGGTGAAGGTGCTGGAGACGGATCCCGAAGATCTGGAGGGAGAACTTCCGGTACTGGAGAGACTGGCGGGAGATACAAAACAGATATTTCTCGTAGACAGCTACCGGGTGACAGATGCTTATCTTCGGGAGCTGCGCAGGCTCGGCAGGGGCTTTTTGCTGGACGATATGCAGCAGCATGCCTATCCTGTGGATGGGGTGATCAATTATAATCTGTTCGCTTCCGCGGAAAAATACCGGGAATTGTACGGTGACACAGTCCCGCAGTATCTCGGGGCACCCTATGTGCCGGTAAGACAGCAGTTCTGTGATGCTTCCGGGAGTTATGCGGTGGCAGAACAGGTGACGGATGTGCTGATCACGACCGGCGGCGGAGATATAGATAATATTGCGGGAGAGATCCTGCGTCAGCTGTCGGAATATGATCTGAACGGCTGCGCGGTCCGATACCATCTGGTGGTGGGAAGGTTCAACCCCAACCGGGAGAAGCTGGAAGCGTATGCTTCCGTGCATGAAAATGTAAGATTGCACTGTGATGTGCGGAATATGGCGGCACTGATGGCACAGTGCCAGCTGGCGGTGACCGCCGGCGGAACGACGATTTATGAACTGGCGGTGCTGGGAGTTCCCTTTGTCTGCTTTTCCTATGCGGAGAATCAGGAAGCACTGACAGAGTGGCTGGGAGCACAGCAGATCGCAGGCTATGCGGGAGCATGGCACCGGGCTGCCGGGGAGACACTGGAGCGCATTGGAGCGTGGTGTTTAAAGGCACAGAAGGATCCCGGACTGCGTCGGCAATGCTATGAAACAGAGCGGGGACTGATCGACGGCCTCGGAGCTGCAAGAATCGCACAGATATTGATAACGGCAGGAAAGTAAGGACTAAGTAGGGAATAAAGTAAGGAATAAAGTAAGGAATAAAGTAAGGAATAAAGTAAGGAATAAAGTAAGGAATGGAGAAGAACGGGATCAAAACAGGCAGCAGAAAAGAAAAAATTGCATACAGTATTGCGGCGATCGCGTTGTTCCTGATCCTGTTATGGACTTTTTTCCCGGGGGATCGCGAGTATCAGAGAATCCCCTACGATGTGGTATTTCTGGGAGACAGTGTGTACGGACTGTGCCGGGATGAGACCTCCATTGCCGCCAAACTGCAGGAGAAGACGGGCCTGAAGTGTTATAACGGAGGACTGGGCGGAACGGTTCTGGGAAGAGCGGATGCGGAGAGAAGACTGGGATATACCAAGGATTCTCTGTCTGCGGCAGGACTGGTGAGATCTTTTGCGGTAAAGGATTTCGGTGTGCAGAAGACGATACGGATCCGGGAAGCTGCAACGGATTATTTTGAAGATACGCTGGGTGACCTGGGGCAGATCGATTTTGATGCGGTACAGATTTTATTTATCGGATCCGGACTGAATGATTATCACGCGGGGAATCCCATTGCGTCCGTGACGGATCCCTATGATGAATATACGTATTGCGGAGCGATCCGCAGTGTTGTAAAGGAACTGCGGGAGGCTTATCCGGATCTGCGGATCATATTTGTCACGCCGCCGTATACCTGGTATACGGTACCGGAGGTAACCTGTGAAGAGTACGATCTGGGAGGCGGCGTACTGGAAGATTATGTCAATGCGGAGATTGGGATCTGTGAAGCACTGGATGTGGAAGTGATCGATATTTACCATGATTACTATCCTCATGACAACTGGGACGATCTGTATCTCTATACGGATGACGGATTGCATCCCAACGAAGCGGGGCGGGAGAAGATTGCACAGACACTGGCGGACTACCTGAATCAGACGTTAGACGAGGAGTGACAGACGGATGAAGACACCGTGGGAACTTTTGAAAGAGAGCAAGACAAAAATAAAGACAACCTGGAGGATCGCGTTCGTATCGGCCCTGGTGCTGGGATTGCTGATCCACCTTCCGGTGATGCTGTCGGATATTCCGAATCATGACGGACTGGGCAGCATGTATTTTGACCAGAATATGATCACTTCCGGCCGCTGGTTTTTAACCGTTGCCTGTGGTTTTTCTTCTTATTTTACCATACCCTGGGTAATCGGGCTGATCGGACTGATATGGCTGGCACTTACGGCGGCGGTACTTACGGAAGTGCTGGAACTGAAGGATCCGGTGACCATTACTGTGGTGAGCGGTCTGCTGGTATCTTTCCCGGCGCTGGCGTCTACTTTTGCCTATGTGTTTACCATGGATGGTTACATGCTGGCACTGTTTCTGGCGGTACTGGCGGTTCTGTTTACGGCGAAATATCCCAGGGGATATCTGGCCGGTGCAGTGTGTCTGGCATTCAGCATGGGAATCTATCAGGCGTACCTGCCTTTTACGATCCTGCTGTGTGTATATAAGATCCTGCTCTTTTTCATGGAGGAAAAAGGCTGGAAAGAAAAGGCAAAATATGTATGCCGTTATCTGGGGATGGGAATTGCCGGCGGAGTATTGTATTATGTGATCCTGCAGATTCTGCTAAAGCTGCAGGGCAAGGTGCTGGATACTTATCAGGGGATCAATTCCATGGAGCAGATGGGATCCGGTCTGGGAATTCTGACAACCATCAGGGGAATGTATGTGGATTTCCTGGCATTTACGGTTCACGGCAATGTTCTTGTGAACAATATTTTTTCGCTGGCGGCCTGTATTATTTTAGTGGCAACGGTGGTATTTTTAGTGATCCGCAGTATGATTCGGAGAAAATGGTGGAAGAATCCGGCATTTTTCGTTATAATGATTCTGTTGGGCATCAGTATGCCGCTTCTGACCAATGTGATATTGCTCATTTCTCCGAACCTGACCTATCATTTGCTGATGCGATACCAGTGGGTATTGTATCTGATCCTTATGACAGCGTTCGCGGACCGGTATACTGCTGAGGAGAGTTGTACGGACGTGGCATTGCAATGGGCAGCATTGTGTGCGGCGGTGGTATTGGTGTTTAATTACGGAATTTCCGATAATATCGGATATTCCAATCTGGAGAAAAAGTACGAGAAGACGTATGCGTATTGTGTACGCCTGCTGGACCGGATCGAGCAGACGCCCGGATATTATCAGGGGATTCCCATTGCATTGGTGGGAGTCATCGGCTATGATGAATTCCCTACAACGGATATCACGGGGAAGGTTACGGACGGTATGATCGGACTCAGTGGAGATTACCTTATCTATAAAGGGGCGGATTATCAGGCATTTATGCAGAATTATCTGGGGGCAACCCTGAATTTTCTGGATCCCGATACGGTGGGTGAGATCTACATGACACAGGAATACATTGACATGGATACGTTCCCCGGATCGAATGCTACGAAAGTGGTGGACGGGATTCTCTATGTCAAGACAGAGAATTGCGGAAGGGATTAAGAAGATGTCTTTATTGTCAATTGTCTTACCGGCATATAACGAAGAACAAAATATTGCGAATACCGCAAAGGTGCTGGGCGAATTGCTGGACAGTCATGGGATAGACTACGAACTGGTATTTATCAGTGACGGTTCGAAGGATGGCACGTTTGACCGGATCAAAGAGGAGGCAGCGAAGAATCCGAGAGTGCGGGGAGCGGAATTCTCCCGGAATTTTGGTAAGGAGGCCGGTATTTTTGCCGGACTGGAGCTGACGACGGGAGACGCCGTGATCGTAATGGATTGTGACCTGCAGCATCCGCCCGAGGTGATCCCCTTAATGTGGGAAAAATGGCAGCAGGGCGCCGAGATCGTGGAGGGCATCAAGTCCGACAGAGGGCGTGAGAGCCTGGGATATAAACTGTCCGCAGGACTGTTTTATAAGATCATGAGTAGGCTGATCAAAATGGATATGAATGCTTCCTCCGATTTTAAACTGCTGGATAGAAAAGTGGTCCGGGTCCTGCTGGAATTGCCGGAGCGCAATACCTTTTTCCGGGCACTGACCTTCTGGGCCGGATTTCAGACAGAGACCGTGGAATACGAAGTGCAGGAGAGACAGTACGGACAGAGTAAATGGTCTTTCTGGAGCCTGATGAAGTATGCCATCACCAATGCGACTTCCTTCAGTACCCTGCCATTACAACTGGTGACGATCATGGGAATGATATCTATATTTTTCAGCGTGGTACTGGCAATCCAGACACTGGTACGATATGTCATGGGAACAGCTGTGGAAGGCTTCACCACCGTGATCCTGCTGATCCTGATCATCGGAGGCTTCCTGATGCTGAGTCTTGGGATCATCGGACATTACATTGCCAGAATTTATGAAGAAGTCAAGGGAAGACCCAAATATATTATCAGTCACGTGACGGAAAACGTACCGGGTACAGCGGTGGGAAGCTGGAAGCGGGAGTGCAGGGAGAATTAGAACATAACCAGAGCATATCAGAAAAGAGGATGCATTATGATAGATATTAAATTCAATGTACCGCCTTATGTGGACAAAGCAGCCGATTACATTCAGGAATGTGTTAAAAATCAGAAGATCTGCGGAGACGGTGAGTATACGAAAAAATGTAACGCCTGGATCGAGGAGAGAACCGGGACCGGCAAATGTCTGTTGACCACTTCCTGTACGCATGCGACGGAGCTGGCAGCGCTTTTGTGTGATATCAGACCCGGAGACGAGGTGATCATGCCTTCTTATACGTTTGTGTCTACTGCGGATGCATTCGTGCTTCGTGGCGCGATTCCGGTATTTGTGGATATCCGTCCGGATACCATGAACATTGATGAGACACTGATCGAGGATGCGATCACCGAGAAGACCAGAGCCATCGTACCGGTACACTATGCCGGAGTGGGTTGTGAGATGGATACCATCATGGATATTGCAAAGAGACATAATCTGAAGGTGGTAGAGGACGCCGCACAGGGCATTATGGCTACTTATAAGGGAAAAGCACTGGGTACCATCGGTGATTTCGGTGCTTACAGCTTCCATGAGACGAAGAACTACAGCATGGGAGAGGGCGGTGCTCTTCTGATCCGTGATCAAAAGGATGTGGAAGAAGCGGAGATCATTCGTGAAAAAGGAACCAACCGCAGCAAGTTCTTCCGGGGACAGATCGATAAATATACCTGGGTGAATTACGGATCCTCCTATCTGCCAAGTGATATGAATGCTGCCTATCTCTATGCACAGCTGGAGATCGCAGATGAGATCAATGAGGCCAGACTGGCCTGTTGGAACCGCTATTATGAGCAGCTGAAGCCGCTGAAGGATGCTGGGAAGATTGACCTGCCTACCGTACCGGAAGGCTGTGTACACAATGCCCATATGTTCTATATCAAGGCAAGAGACCTGGAGCAGAGGACACGGTTTATCAGCTATATGAAGGAGAACGGCGTACTGGTCGTATTTCATTATATTCCGCTGCATACCGCTCCCGCAGGGCAGAAATTCGGACGTTTCCATGGGGAGGACCGTTATACCACCAGAGAGAGTGAACGTCTGGCCAGACTTCCCATGTACTACGGACTGACGCTGGATCAGGTAGACTACATCTGTGGTCTGATAAAAGATTTCTTTGAGTTAGAGGAACAGTAGAATGCAGAAAGCACGCAGGGCGCTTGCACAGATCGCAGGCAGATTTCTGTTCATAGGGATTTCGGTACAGATCGTACTGGGGATCTGTTGGATGATCAGAGCTTATGACATTTTCCCGGAGTTCGGGGACAGTTATCTGTGGCTGAAGGCGGCGGATACTCTTGTATGTGATGATTATATGGGAATCGGATACCCTCTTTTTCTGATGCTCGCAAAAGGGATAGAATCCATAAGTTCTATCCCTTATCCTTTTTTTGTATACACGGTGCAGATCTTATTCGCATTTTACAGCGGCGTCGTATTTTTACGGTCCTGTGGCATGACGAAGCGAGTGTGGCTGGTGTGGGGAAGTCTCGGACTTCTGACTTACCCGTTTGCCCTGCAGTGTCATGTGGCGGTGCTGCCGAATTCTCCGGGATTTTCTTTCCTGCTGCTGGAATTGTCGGTGCTTATTGGGATCCTGCGTCAGGATGCGGACAGCGTATCGGAAAAATTCCCTCTCCGACAGATGTTTACAGCCGGAGTCTGGTGGGCGCTTGGCACAGTGTTTGTCGTGGAGAACCTGTGGCTTGGCCTGCTGCCGCTTGCGGTGGTATGGGTTCTGCATCTGATCCGCAGCAGACAGCTGGGAAAACAGAGAGTGCTGGGAGAACTGGTGCTGCTGGCGGCAGTGGCGGGAATTTTATTCACGGCGGTATCTCTGTGGCAGACACCCGGCAGTTACGGCAAGGCGGAGAATACGGTGAGTGCGGCAATGATGCGCAGATTTACCTGGTCCCATATGCGGGTGGAAAGAGAATACGACACCTGGCCGGAGGAATTACGCAGTCTGTACAGCTGGGAGGAAATACAGCAGTCCGGGCGATATGCGGGAACAATGGAGGCGGATCTGCAGAAAAAGGCGGAAGAGGTACTTGGCGTCAGCGGGGCACAGCAGCTGTTCCGTAAGTATGCTGCTTATCATCTCAAGGCTTATTTTTCCGAAAATATACACCAGATCGCGTGGGATATGGCCGGATATGTCATGCCGCCTGTGATGCTGCAGCTGTTGCTGGACGGCCGGGGATATGATTCTTATACTGCGAGGAACGTGGATCTGATGATGACCGGAGCCCTGCAGCTGACAAATTTTCTGCTGAAATACAGTAGTGTATGGTTCCTGCTGGGGAGTATTGTGGCACTGCTCGGTGCACTGGCCGGGAAAAAGCGCATCCGGTGGGATGTCGTGTGTATGTGTGGCATAACGGCACTTGGTATGGTGATATGGTACACCATGCAGGATGCGGGATGCTGGGATTATAAAAATGGACTGCTCCCCGGAATGTTATGGCTGGGGGGAATGATCTTGGTGGCATATCATTGTCTGACACAGGAGGAATGATGACAGAACGCAGGAAAATGAAAAAACCGGAAAATGTCTGGTTCCTTTTGGGAGCACTGGCTGTGCTGGCAATGGGAATCCCTTATCTGATACTGGGGAAAGATGTTATATTTGTGTATCACGATCAGCTGGACGGAGAAGTGATCACTTATCTGCTGCAGGCGAGACACCTGTGGGACGGCAGCGGTATTTTCCCGGAATTTATGAACGGTGCGGAGAGGACCGCTCTTACCATGCCGGCACCGGCCTGCGTATTGTTATACCGTCTGCTGCCTGCGGAGACGGCGCTTGCCTGCATGCAGGTGGCTGGGAGCTTTGTCGGATATGTCGGAATGTTCCTCCTGCTTTGGTGCC
>ERZ791731.256-NODE-256-length-33994-cov-46.2291_pt1 | contig 33994 bp, 25 predicted proteins | sample MGYA00509954_ERZ791731 | MGnify/ENA primary metagenome ERZ791731 (study PRJEB30046, sample SAMN00715134) | human gut metagenome | study: EMG produced TPA metagenomics assembly of the A metagenome-wide association study of gut microbiota in type 2...
TAGGGCTTACTAGGGACTTGCACCCATTAGACAATGCTCATGCCGAGCATACAAGCAAAAAGGTCGGTCGTGTCTTCACGACACAACCGACCTATCACGACTAACATCATTTCGGTTAATCCTTTATATGATAAAACCTAAACTAATGTTTCTTTATATCAGATGGTGTGAGCCATAGAATAGGCTCACACCACAAATATTACTTGGCTTCCTTCCAATATTCTGGAGCACCAAGACCTACAGCGAAGCCTGCGTATGTGTGCTTGCGGAGATAGTTGCTATCCCAAAGACCTGTAGGGCAACCTGCACGCCAACCTGAATCCTTAGGAGAATCTGTAGCACACCACTGAGTGATGCCATACTGCTGAGCAGCAGGAATAATCTCGAAGTACTTCTGGAGAACGAAGGTGTAGAGGTCACGCATTTCCTTGTGTTGTTCCTCGGTCATCTGATCATAAGTTACGTCTTTGCCAGCGGCATCAACATAACCCATATCAAGTTCAGAAATCTTGCAAAGCTTTTTACTTTCCTTCATCAACTCCAACATCTTGACGATATGATTTTTCACACTTTCCTGTTTGACAGGATCAGCATAGCAAGAGATATGCATCTGAGATGCGATACCATCAATCTTGGTAACACCATCAGCCTCCCAATCCTTGATCCACTGAATCAAACTCTTCAACTTGCCATTGTCGTCCCAATAGCTCTCCAGGTTATAATCATTGATGAAGAGTTTCAATTTCTCAGGGTCACCATTATGGGCGGCAAAACTCTTGCGAGCTGCAGCTACAGCAGTGCGAACATAATCAATGTCACCCAGGTAATCCTGCCAGTAGAAATTGTTCTTTGCATCGTCAGCTGAAACGTTGCCTCGTTTAGCAGACTGCAAGTCGTACTTGCCATCACCATCTTTATCGGCACCAGAAAGGGCCTCGTTCACAACATCCCAAGATGTAACATAACCATCAGTAGCCTCCATCATACCATCAATCCAAGTTCCCATGGCAGTGGTAAGAGCATTTTTCATCTCCTCATCTGTAAGAGGAATGGAGTTGAGATTCTTGACCTGACAAACCTTAACAGAATGTACATCCAAAGTAGCATCTGCTGTCTGTGGTTTCAAGATAATATCATAATTACCTCCAGCAATATTAGGCATCTGAAGTTTTACGTTATGACGACCAGCAGAAACAGGTACTTTTACAGTAATAGCCTGATCACTGGCACCCCAACCATTCTGCATAGTCAATTCTACTCCACTAGCATCCTTGGAAGAAGTCATATCCAAATAAACCACATAATTACCCTCAGAAAGCAGATTATCGCCACCTGGCATAACAAAGAACTGAGACCAATCTCCTGTTGGAACAAAATGGATAGCACCATTCACAACAGGAGGTTCACAACCACCCATTACATAGAATGGGAAAGGTCCATCTTTATAGGTTTGCTCATGAACTAGTTGTTCTACCTCGACAGATGCGGCTGCAGAAGCCACCTTGATGGTACAGCCAGTCTGGTTCCAACCATGAGCCGACTCTTTTGCAAAGTCTCCATTTTCAATAAGATTCTCATCAGAACCAGCTTTCGTCAACTTAAAGTCATCGCAAGAAATGGTTCCTCCTACGTTACCGAACACAAACTGGAGCTTATCAATAGGGAAATTGGCTGTAAACTCCCACTTCAAAGTAGAATAATCGTTAGTGATGTCATAATCTTCCATATACTGAACATCATTACTACCACCCCATTGGTTTTTATTATCACTTGCTTCCCAAATAGGCCAAGCAGCAAAAGTTCCACCTTCCGAAGCCTTTACCTTAACGGTCATCACGTAACTTTGTCCCTTAACCAATGCCTTAGGCAACACATAACTAATCTGTTTATCCCATTTATTGGCACCAGCTTCGCCACAAGCAATCTCCAAGTACTTGTTTCCACCATTTGGATCAGGTGGCAACTCCTTATCCTTGATAAGATTTTTGAGGTACTTATTGGCTGCCTGAGCATGCCAAGCCAGCGTATGACCATAAATCGTCATATCTGCATCTTGCGCATTCTTGACGAACTCCTTGACTAACGAAAAATCCATACTGCCATCATCTTTCACACAAGAAGCCATTTTCATGGCATTACCAGCAGTCATTTCATTGAAATTGCTACCAGCAAGACAATATACAAGTGCCTGCTTGTTGAATTCGGCTGCTTCGAGCGCAATGCCCAACTTAAAGTCGGGATTGCACTTGCCGGAAGCTTTCATATCTTCCACGTATTTCTTCAAAGGCTCGTAGTTATTCAGATACTGATATTCCTTCAAATTCTTGGTCATATCAGTTCTGTACTCCGAGAACTTGTCATCAGCACAAGAAGACAAAGCCAAGAGAGCCATCAAGCCTAAACCTAAATTAATATTTTTCAATTTCATAATAATCAAATTATTAGAATGACACTTATCTATCAAGAATATTACTTCCTGATATACTGAGGACTGAATTGAACAATACCATTGGTGTTACCACGAGTCTGGGCAACAAACTGATCGGATGTTTCCAAAACAATGCCTGAACCGAAATCAACCTTGTAATTGAGAGTCAGGATGTCACGATCCTTGTTACCCCAAGCCAACTTTGCTCCCTTTTCTACAAACTTACCTGTACCAGAAGCAGTCATGCCCTCTGTATCAGAAGTAACGGTACAATTACCATTATCATCGAACGTAAGTTTCAAGTTGCAAGTGACCTTAGAGCCGTCAGCTTTATTTACAGAGACTTCGAAATTACATTCCTTCAAACTCTTGGTTGTAATGTGACTCACTTCATCCTTTTCAATAGTTGCACCTTCACGCTTTACCTCATGAGTTTGTCCATTCACTGTAATCTTGTCAGTTCCTCTACGGAAATAAAAGCCATCCCATGGATTCATAAACTTAACGCAATAAAGGATATAATCCTTAGGAACAATAAACCAAGCTGAAGCATCAGTACGAACAGGAGTTGTACCTGCAACGATAGGAGAACCCGAAAGAATAGAATCGGCTCCCACCATATCCTTGATGCGAACTGGGATTACATATGTATTCTTTGCACAATCTGGGTCAGCAAAAAAAGCATCCTCCAACTTAACCTGAAGACGTCCCTGCAATTTCCCATTATACGCAACCGTCTTGGTAGGAATTGTATAATAATTGCTAGGCATTGGCTTTACAGGAGTGACTCCATCCTCAAAATACAGATTGTCACACAATGAATTATCAACATCTACATTCAATGTGATGTTTTTTCCATTATATGCTCCACCCATTGTAGATACGATATACAATACATGATTGTTATCATCCGTATTATCGCGATTCTCATCATTGCCTAAAACTACAGAACGTTCGATATACTGATAAGGATAATATACAGTAGTACCGCCCTCATAATCAGGAAATTCTTGGTTGCCATTCTCACAAGAGTTAAAGCCTAAAGCCAAGATTCCCAATGCAGCCATGGACAAATATTTGCTTATCTTCATTGTTTTCATAATTTTAAATATTAGTCGTTATTTTTTACTTCCCAGCCCTTATTCTGCTGCAAGTTGCTCCACTTCAATATTTCGCTCTGTGGTATAGGACCGTAATACATGTAATCTTTATAGCTGCGATCCTCAACCTTCATTTCTTTGTATGATGGAACACCAGCCTCTGAAGTGATTTCTACACCACGCGCAGCCTCATTTAGAGGAGCTTTCCAACGGCGAAGGTCATTAAAGCGCTTATTTTCAAAACAAAGTTCCAAACGACGCTCGTTTCGAATCAACTCACGCATTTTCTCTTTGCTACCAGCGCACTCATCCAAGTATGGATCCACGCCAAACTCGCCAATTCCGGCACGCTCACGGATTGCCTTGATTACATCGTAAGCTGAGTAGTTGTGAGTTCCCTTACCCTTTGGTCCCCAAGCCTCGTTGGCAGCCTCAGCGTAATCGAGGAATATCTCAGTATAGCGAATATACACAGGATAATGATACTGAGCATTCTTTGCATTAGGGTCAGGATTACAATCCTCACGCAACAGCTTTTTCATGTAATAGCCTGTACGAGTAGAATTGGAAATCTTATTCAAACCATCATTGTTATTAGCCGTCGTAATGTCTGTATGAATGGTCTTTCCCTTATAAGTACTACCATCATGAATGATATAAAGGTCAAGACGAGGATCTCGATTGCTGTAAGGATTCGACTTATCATACTCTGAACGATCATCGGTGATAGGATAACCATTTACAGCAGGGAATGCATCGACCAGATTCTGAGTTGGGTTGATTCTACCCTTACCATAAAGAGACGGAGGGAAATTATCAGACTCTTGGTTCAGACCAAGATCCCAGTCATCAGCACCATTGGTACGACTGCCACGCCAAAGAATTTCAGCAGGACAAGCACCTGAGCCAAGCGCATCGATTTCCCTGGTTTGCATAAACCAATTATTACCTGTAGCAGACAATCCATTCACACCATTGATACGGTCAAGAACGGTAGCTGCATCGTCAGCAGCCTTAGCATAATCCACGTTTGTACCTTCAGAGAAAGCAGGACTAGCTGCAAGCAAAGATACCTGTGAGCGAATAGCCTCAGCGATACGACCGCTGATACGACCACGCATAATGGAACCAAACACACGGTTGTAGTCTCCTGCGGTCTTTACTCCGATTTCCTTATACTTGGCAGGAACATCGTTATCATTAGTCAAATCATTGTAATCAAGAGGGAGAAGCTTGGCAGCCTCGTCCAAATCGCTATAGATTTGATCCAAGCACTCTTGGAATGTATTACGTGGCTTGTTGAAATCATCAGTAGAAGTCTCTGGTTCTGTCAAATTAGGAACGCCAAGCAGTTTGCCATCGGCTGTCCATCCACCATGATTCATCAAAAGATAATACAAGTTGAGAGCTCTCAAAGCATAAGCTTCACCTTTACGGCTATCACAATACATCTTACGGGCATTCTCGTCCTTTGCCCAGTTTACCTTATCTACCTCCTGAAGGAAGATATTGAGATATTGGATACTAGCACGACCATTTGTCCATTTAGACATAGGATCGCTATTAGCAGTCCAAGAACCTGTAGCCATCTTGAGAAAGCTATTTGTCAAGTCATTGCTTACAGCGTCATCTGTAGCAATATCAGTAACACTCTTGGTATTGTAAGGAAGCATCGCATAACCATATCCCAATAGTCCCTGAGCGTATGTTGGCTCATTGTAAATCTCATCCAAGCCACGGTTGTTTTCCTCTGCAGGCTCGAAGAGATCTGAGCAAGAAACCAAGGTAAGCGACATTGCTGCTAATATAAATATATTTTTTACTTTCATTTCTTTCTACATTTTAAAATGATTAGAATGTTGCCTTTACACCTATATTATAATAGCGTGTCTGAGGCGCAGACCCAACGTTCATCTCTAAGACTTCGCGCTCTCCTGAAATGGTAAGCAAGTTAGCTCCGCTTACGTATGCCGACAACCCCTTAAGCCATGTCTTTTGGAACAAAGTACTAGGCAAGTCGTAAGTTATCTGGACCTTAGCCAAGCGGAAAGCATCCGTCTTGTACATCCAGAAGTCTGATGTCTGGAAGTTGTTGTTACCATCAAGAGATGTCAAACGAGGATAGGTTGCAGTCTCTTTGGTTTCCTCTGTCCATCGGTTACGAACTACAGCAGAATATTTGCTATCGCCCTTTACCCACCAATAAGAATTATTCTTGACTCCCCAAGCACCGAAGTTACCGGTACCAAGAGCGAAGAAGGTAAAGTTCTTCCACTTAGCTGTAAGATTGACACCAAGCGTGAATGGTGCTCCATACCAACCACCCTTACCCAAGAAGACTTGGTCGTATTGGTCAATTTTATTATCACCATTTACATCCACATACTTGATGTCACCAGGTTTAACTGTTCCACCAAAATAGCTTTGGTCTGGAGAAGTTTTGATTTCCTCCTCGCTTTGGAAGAGACCTGCGCTCTTGTAACCCCAAATGCCATCAAGTGCCTTTCCTTGTCTGTTCTGATACTGCTCTACGTTGTTCTCATCTCGTTTGGTAGCCTTGGTTGTATAGTAGGTACCTGTCACACCAAGTGAGAGATCCACATCACCTACCTTCTTATTGAAGTTGGCTGCGAAATCAAATCCTACTCTACGATTATTGTTGTAATTCAGTACAGGCATAAACGAAGCCGCTGGATAACCAGTATTCAAATGAGATGGATAGAATGTTGGCGAAGAGATGAGATAACCCTCCATCGAATTGATGAAGAAACTTGCATCCAATGTCACCAATTTCTGCCACAGGGATGTCTTGAAATTCAGAGACAACTCTTTGCGCTTGATAAAATCAAGGTCTTTGTTCTCACCTCTTTTTGAATAGGTGTATTTATCGCTAGATCCATCATACCATCCATAGCCGTAATCAGAAGTCCAAATACTCTGATAGAGATAGTAGCGATTGTCACCATTTGCTATATCAATATCCTCATTGATAATACTACCTGATACACTAATCATCATGTCATCTACCACCTTGGAATTCTTCAAGAAAGACTCATTCTTGAGTCTCCAACCCAAAGAAAGTGATGGTGAGAGAGCCTCACGATGACCTGGAGCCAACTGGGCAGAGTGAATGGCAGCTAATCCAAAATCTGCGTAATACTTCTGGGCATAATTGTAAGAAGCATCGAATGCAAGATTGGCACTAGAGTTCTTATGATACTGTCCAGACTTCGACTGCTGGAAGCCAGAAGCTATCAACATTGCCGACAGATTGTGAACCTTGTTGAAAGTATTGTTGTAGTTGAACTGACCAGAGAAAAACATGGTCTGGTTATCTGTACTTCCGCTGATGTTCTGGTTGCCAGACTTTTTATCCTCACCTTCCTTCTTCAATGCGACAATCATATCCTTGCCATCAACGTTAGCCCATGTTGGGATATAAACAGCATAGCTATTATCGAAAGAAGTATTATAAGAGGTGGCATAGTCAACTGCGAAATGAGTCTCGAAAGACAAGCCCTTCAACACCTTGTGCAAGTTGATATTGACACCCGTATCAAACTGGAATTGACGACTAGTAAATTTACTACTTCCTGCAGAATAGATATCAGCAAAAACATTGGAGGAGTTTGCCTGAGTACCAGCAAGGAAGTATTTGCCATCAACCAACTTCGCAACGCTCATCAAGTCCCAAGCAGCCTTAGCATTAGGGGCTATCATATCTGTGGAGATAAGAGGAGCTGCATTCTGTGGAAAATTAGGACGCCAAGTAGAAGCAGCTTCCCAGTAATTACCCTTTGCAGAATGAGAATCATAGAAGGTTGCACTGGAGTTGACCCAAGCCTTAATATCATCAGTAATGTCTATATCCACATTACCACGAACGCTGAAGCGCTGGGTATTATTATTCTTAGCCTCACCAAACTTGAAATAATCGCCCTGGCGATAATAGTTGATATTGCTATAGAAATGAGCTCGCTTACCACCACCGCTGATTTCTGCAGTAGCCTCATAACGGCTGTTCATCTTTCTGAGATAATCAGAAGAATAGAAATCGAGATTAGGATAACGATAAGGGTTCAAACCTGCTCCATGATTATAGATGTCCTCAGCAGAATAAAGCTCAGACAGACCATCATTACGACGAGCCTCGTTATAGAGAGTCATATACTCTGCACTGCTAAGATACTCAGGATAAGACTTTGCTACATTCAAACCTGCATTAGCCTGCACCTCGACCTTCAAGCCGTCATTATGACCACGCTTGGTGGTTATGACTACAGCACCCTTGGCAGCCTTGCTACCATAGAGCACCACAGCCTGCGCACCCTTGAGGAAAGAAATCTGTGCAATCTCACTTGGTTGAACGTTATTAGCTTCACGAGGCACACCATCTACCAAGACGAGATAACCAGCGTTGTCGGCATCCATACCCCAGAGAGAATTGCCATTCCAACCACCTACATAACCTTGCATATTGTCGAGGCTATAAGTATGGTAATTCTTCTTCATCAAGTTCTCTACATCGACTACAGACACACCGCCCAAGATGTCATCCTTGGCTACCTTTCGGTAAGCCACCTGAACCATCTCCTTGTCGGCACTGGCTGTATCGGATTCGCTTGTCTGTGCAGTCTTGGCATTGGCACCAAGAGGAGCCAAAGCCACGAGACTTGCTACAAAAAGCTTATAATTATATGATTTGAATCTTGAATTCATACTATCATTATTCATTTAGTATTACTAATTTATAATTTTAAACCTTACCAGCCAGGATTTTGCTTAAACTCTGGATAGAGCTGAGTCTCCTTGATTGGCAATGGGAACCAATAGTGCTTGGTATTGAAATTACGAGTCAATATCAACTCTCTGCGATAATTGGCAACCTCAGCGTCCTTAGGATCATGATTCTTATAGAAGTCTGCACTTTCCACACGGTCAAACTCCTGTGAGAATTTTTGATTATATGGTGCCTCTGTCAGAAGCAACCAACGCTGCAAGTCACAAAAACGGAATCCTTCGAAAGAAAGTTCTACCTCACGCTCACGACGGACCTCGTCCATGAACTTATGGTTGTCTGCAACAAATTCTGGAGCAACATGACCAGCACCACAACGGTCGCGAAGTGTATTAATTGCATCTTCTGCGGTCTTACCAAAGTTTGAAGACTTGCCAGTAGCACCACCGAATGCAGCACAAGCCTCTGCATACATCAAGTATATGTCTGCAAGACGCATATATGGCAAATAGCAGTGGAAAGCTGCACCCCAGTCGTAATCTTTATCCACTTCATTACAAGTATGAGGCACCAACTTCTGAATGAAATAACCCGTACGGCTTGCATTTTCTATAGGGCGCATATTACCACCCGTATATAATTGGCAATACTGTAAATCTGCATACTGACCAGGTGATTCGTTCAAATACTTAAAACCATCAAAGACGATATCGTGGTAGAAACGGGGATCACGTTTTTTGAAAGGATGCTTAGGGTCGAAACCAGACTTTGGATTGAGTACATACTGACCATTCTCAACCAAATAGATTGGTTCTCCGTTAGCCATTCCATAAGCCTCTACAAGGTTGGCCGTAGGTTGGTGAATGACATTATCATGAGCAACTACTTTCTGTACCTTAGGGCCAAAGACCTTAGAGGTGTTCCAGTTAGAGCCATTAAAATCAGGAGATGGACCACGGAAGATAGCTTCAACCGATCCAGGCATTTTCCAGTTCTGCTTCTTGGTATAGAATATATCAGAAAAACAGCTATTGGCATCATCAGATTTCTCATGATTGTAGATGTCTTTGTACTTAAACTCTGCCAATGCATATTGTGTCTGACCAGCTTCTACAAGAGAGAGCAGTTCACCAAAAGCCTCAGCTGCCTTCTTAGCATATTCCTGATCATAATCATAAGTCTTGCCATTCTTGCTGGCACCAGTCTGCGCACCATTCTTCATCAAAGGACTAGCAGCCCAAAGATAGGTTTTACCAAGATAACCAAGAGCCATGATCTTATTGATGCGAAGATCATTCTTACCTTGTGTGGCAGCACCTGCAGAAGTCTTATCCCAATTAATAGGCAACAAATCGGCAGCCTTGCGGAAATCTGCTGCCGCTTTATCAGCGCATTCCTGATAAGAAAGGCGTGGCAAATTCAGCTCGGCATTGGCATCGAGATAAGTATCCACATAAGGCATACCACCAAAATACTGCATCATTTCCTCATGCCACCATGCACGGAAGAAATAGAGCTGACCCTCTATCAGTTTTTTCTCTTCAGCACTTCCAGTCACAAACTTGTCGATATTCTGTAAACCGAGATTACATTTTCTGATGCAATACCACGCATGGTTCCAAATACCGTGGTCGAACTTATTAGTGGAAGTAGAAGCACCATCACGCTTTAACCAGTTACCAGTAGATTCCCATGCACGGAAGTTACCTAAATCAACCTGATGGGTCATTCTATTATCAGCCTCAGGATTGAAGATTTCATCATCACCCCAGTTCCATGAAGGACAATAGTTACATTTCTCTTTATCAGGGATACAGTTGTATATTTCCTCAACGAAACCTTGGAAATTACGGAAATTGGCAAAGGCATCGTCTGCAGAAACTGTTGAGTCTGGCTCCTTGTCCAAGTAGTCTTGACAAGAGCTCAGCGAAGTACCGAGAGCCAGCGAGACGCATCCCGTCAACAATAATGTCTTTATCTTATTTTTCATCTGAATATTTTTTTTAATAATTACAATGAGAATTTAACACCTAAGTTGAAGCGGCGAACCGTAGGGTATGCTCCCAACCAGCCACCACCACCGAGGTTTGCCTCACGGTCATCAGGCATACGAGTCCAGAGCCAGAGGTTATTACCATTCAAGTAAATCTTGAGGTAGTTTACGCCTAATGCCTTAATCCAACCCTTGGTCCAGGTATAAGCAATCTCGACATTCTTCAAACGAATGTAAGAGCCATCATACATATATTGTGTACCATCGGAGTAACTTGAAGCAGTGGCACCCCAACGAGGGAGGACACATTCTGCATTGGTTTGATTCTTATTCCACCAAGTACCAATATCATAAACATTATCAAGCTTATTACCAAAACTTCCCAATCCTACGTCACGGGTCACATTAGTTACTCCATAGAACTGAGCGAAAGCAGAGAACCCCTTCCATTCGAAACCAATAGTAGCATTATAGGTGTTCTGCGGACTACTGCTATAACCTACAGGAGCCGAGTCCTTGCTATCAACAACACCATCACCATTGAAATCAACAATGTAATAGTCACCAACCAAACGATGATTGTCATTGGAGTCGTGCGCCGGAGAACCTATCAAATCATCAATATTATTGATAAAGCCCTTATCTATATAAGAGTGATACTGATTCATGGCAAATCCTGCCTCCTTTTGATAATTTGGAGTAAGGATGGCATCATCCTTCAAAATTACCTTATTCTTGGCATGGGTCATATTGAAATTACCCCAGAGTCGCAAGCCATTAGCAAACACCTTATTAAGTTTCAATTCCCACTCGTAACCACTAGTACGAACCTTACCTTTATTAATAGTAGGTGCTGTCGTTCCGAAATAAGAAGGAACGGAACGGTTGGAGCCGAAAATCAAGATGTCATTACGACGATCACAGAAGAAATCCAAAGAACCAGTAATCAAGCCTCCCAAGAAACCATAATCAATACCGAAGTTGGTTTTCTTAACTGTTTCCCATTTCACATTATCATTTCCAAGAGTGTTCTGTCGATACCATGTATAGATGCTCTCTGTATGGTCGAGATCCATCGTAGTCTTGCCGCCATACGCCCATTGACTCATATACAACCAGCGACGACTAGAATCAAATGGGTCACCAATGTTGTCATCACCAATCTCACCGTAGGAAGCACGGAACTTCAACATATCGATGATGTGCTTGTCACGAAGAGACTTCATGAAGTTTTCCTCAGTAATGGTCCATCCGATAGCACCTGAATTGAAGAAGGCAAAACGATTGTCCTTGCTGAACTTTTCTGATCCGTTATAGGCGCCATTATACTCGATGTTATAACGACCTGCATAGCTATAGGTAGCACGGAATGCCCAGTCCTCACGGTAAGTTGGCATCACACTACCACGTGCATTCTCCTGACGTGAGAACAAGCCCATGGCAGACACATCATGCTGTCCAAACTTGCGAGCCCAGTTGAGCTGCAACTGATAGTAGAGGTTGCGAACAGTCTGGTTATTATCTACAGAACCACCTTCCGTTGACCAGTTCACACCTTGCTGCCAATCAAACTTATTCTGTCCCTCAAGTTCTTTACCATAAGTAACCTGACCTGTTTCAGGATCAATATACTTAGTCTGGGCTTCATTATTCAAGTCATTGATACCTCGTCCTGTCTCAACAAAAACATTATCCCAAGAGATAGTACCACGGAAATTCAAGCCTTTGGTTATGAAATCCAATTTCTGCTCCAAGGTAAAGTCGGTATTGATACGAGTAGTAGTAGCCTGCGCTGTACCACCGATAGCAAGATTCTGTGCAGAGTTACTTACATTGGAAGCAGATGGATAGAATCCCCATGTGCCGTCAGAATATTGTGGCAAGAACACATCTGGGGCGATGTTATAAGCACCAGCCCACTGCTGACCAATCTGCCACTCACTATTGCTCATGTTACTCCAAGGAGCTTTTCTTACGCCATTGCTACCAGCCACATTTACCTTCAAAGTAGTGCTACTTGTGATGGCAAAGTCCAAGTTACTACGAACATTGATACGATTGTATCCATAGCCAGAGTTGTAGTTACGACCATTGTCATACTCACGGAAGAGGTCACCCTCATGCACGAAATCAGCAGAAGCGAAGTACTTAACGAATTTTGTACCACCACTCACGTTCACGTTCGCATTATAGGACATAGCAGACTTTTTGAAAAGTGCATCCTGCCAATCCACATTGGCATAACGTTCACGCTGCTCATCCGTAGTCTGGTTACGATAGTTGTCTATAAAAGACTGAGGACGAAGATATGAAACACCTTCAGGATAAATGCCCAGTTCACGCTCTACCACTTGGTTGCGAAGCATCAACGCATCATAAGAGTCGTACTTGTTAGGCAACTTAGAAGGAGCTTTCAACGTAGCATTGAAACCAACGTCAATCTTAGCCTTGCCTTCCTGACCACGCTTGGTGGTAACCAAGATGACACCATTGGCACCCTTCACACCATAGACTGCAGTAGCAGAAGCATCCTTCAGTACAGAGATGCTCTCCACAGAAGAGATGTCCACGCTGCTCAGAGGACGTTCAATACCATCCACAAGAACGAGAGGGTCGGAATTGTTCCATGAACTAGAACCACGGATGATAATCTGAGGTTCCTCCTCACCAGGCATACCATTGCCTTGGATTGTAACAACACCTGGGAGGTTACCTGTCAAGGCTGAACCAACGTCGCTGACACCAGCTGCACGCTCCAAAACCTCACCAGTAGTCTGGGTGATGGAACCTACGACAGATGCCTTCTTCTGCTGACCATAACCAACGACTACAACTTCGCCGATGGCGTTGTCGTCTTCAAGAGTAAGTTTCAACTCTCTCTTCGTACCAATCTTTACTTCCTTGGTCTTCATACCTACGTATGTAAATACGAGGATAGAATTCTCTGAAGGAACACTGATACTGAAATTACCATCTAAGTCGGTGACCGTACCGACGCTGGCATTACCTTTCACTTTTACAGTGGCACCTATCAGAGGCTCACCTGTACCGTCAACAAGATTACCCTTGACCTGGATCTTCTGAGCCTGAGCATTCAGGCTGCAGAAAGCTCCCACCAAGCATAAGGCTGCTGTCCGTTTCATTGTTAACACTTGTTCAATCATGTTCTATTCATTTTTGATTTATGCTTTAAAAATTTAGGCGTGCACTAAAATGTTTATTCACGGCGGCAAAGGTATGGATTTCTTTCGAAACATACTTTGCGTGGTGTAACAGAAAGTTTATCATTTTAGAAAAACCTTGCGAGAACGTATTTTTCCATTACTTAACAGTTGTTTTATTATATAAACACCTGCAGTTGGCTTTTCAACTTCTTTTCCTTCTATATTATAATATAAGGTGGAAACCACGTCTGCTTGAGTTTCTGTTTGTTTAATTCCTGTTGTATTTTGTTTCAAATACCATTCTTTATACCATTTAAAGCAAGCTTCGCCGCAAGCCTCGTCTACTCCCTTGAACGCAGGCTCCACAACCTTGTCCTTGAGATAAGTGTCGATGTCGAAGTAGAGTCCTGAGCCTTGAAGCGTCATGCTGATATTGCCCAGTTTGTCGTGGATATACTTCCATCCTTCACCAAAACCTGATGTGGTAGCGGTGCCCCAAGTGCCATAGTTGCTCTCCACCCAGTTGCCCTGCTCGTCCTTGTGGCCTGAGCCTGGCTTGTATGGGCTCCAGTCTATCTCGGTCACGATGATAGGATTGGTCTTCGCCACTGGCACAGCATCCAGGAATGCATTGTAGAATATCTCCTTGTTGGTATTGTCATTGTTGCCCGAGCCTGACATATACCAGCCTGGATAGCAGTGAACGGCATAACCCAGATTGTTTTGCGAGTCTACTATCGGATGCTTTACATAGTCACGATAGTTTTGCTGCCAAGTGGTGCCCGGCACCCAGATGATGCCCTTGAAGCCCTGCGCACGAATCTCGTTAACCACCGGCTGGAAGTAATCATGCAGTGCTTTATCCGAATTAGAACCATCACCCATATGAACCCTCACCGGCTCGTTGGCTAGTTCGATGGAGATGATGCCCGAATTCTGCTGGATATACTCATCGGCAGCAAAGGCCTTCCATACCGACTTGAGATAGCGGTTGTACTTATCTCCAACACTAATGTCTTGTGGACAGACTCCCGGTGGACGGACGATGACGTAAAGTCCATGTGCTATAGCATCCTTGATGAGAGGAATGTAGAGGTTCAGGAGATAGTGACGATAGCGCGCCATGTTGAATGCCGAGATATCAGCCTCATTCTCTGCCTTCTTCGATGGATCGTTGGTCCAGCATGGATCCATGTGCAGACGGAACACATCACAGTAAGCGCCCTGGGAATGATCGGTAATGGCGGTGAAGATCTTCTCGAAATAATTGAGGCAAGGTTTGATGTCGGCTTCAGAATAGTCAGCCTTCCACTTTTGCCATCTCCACCCATTGAAGTAACGGTTCGGCGTATCCATCACACCATGAAGAACCACAGTTTTACCATTGGCATCTACTAGATTCTTACCCTGCACACGAAGTGCCGGCAGATTATCGGCAGCCAGTCCCGCCATTGACAGCATAGCCATAGCGAGTGATATTAACAATTTCTTTCTGTTCATTGTTATAATTATTTTTAGATTTATCATTATTTGTCAGTCACTTTATTTTTTCATGAAGGATTGCCAGGTTCCAGTTTACAGAAAAGGATGCTGATCTTTTAAAATAGAATGGCGCGTAATCACTACGCACCATTCCCGAAAACCAATTAATCATGATTCTATATAAAAACCATAATATCAAAATCTTTTAGAAATTCTAAACCTATCTACAAACCTATTATGTATAAACCTAACTAACCTAAATGTTCTGAAATATACAACTAAAAAAACCGATGCAAAGATACTCCTAATCTTTCATATATACTTTATGATAAGTAACCAATAGTTTTTCTCTTGTACCACATGTAACATCATCTTTACTTTATGTAACATTTTAACGTCTTTTTAGTATCTTCCTATAAAAAACATACATTTCCGTGCATTATTCTCCCATTTATTTTGTACTTTTGCAAACGAATATAAAAAAGCCAAAAGACAATGAAACCAAGAATCATGATGATTTCCATGAAATCAAACCTCAGAACAATGAGATACATCGGTCTTTTACTGATGTTTATCTTCTGTCTCACTGCGCAGAACATGATGGCGCAGCGAGGAAAACTTTTCAATTCAGACAACCAGCTTTCGAGCAACTTTGCCACTCAGGTGTTCCAGGATTCAAATGGTTTCATTTGGATTGCCACCCGTAACGGCTTGAATATCTATGATGGCTATAACTTTACGACCATCAGAAAAACCAAGGAAGACCACAGAGGACTGAGCAGCAATTACATCAACTGTATTACACAAGATATCCAGGGGCATATTCTGTTGGGTACAAACAACTCTCTCCTTTTATATAATGGAAAGAGTTTTGCCAATATTCCGCTGCTCGACTCCAAGAACCAGCCTTTCAGCACCTATGTAACCCAGGTTTATCGTCTGAAAAACAACGATATTGCCGTAGTTACATCGGGATATGGAATTATGCTCAAGAAAGAAAATGCAGAAGTATGCTATGCTATGAAGGGCGAAGTGGAGAACCTGAAATTCATACATAAGATTCTGGAAGATAAACAGGATAGACTTTGGATTATCCTGGAGAACGGCAAACTATACCGTGCCGACAAGAAAGGGAAACTGACCAAACAGATTCCTGGAGCAGAAACGCTGGAAGCAAAAGATATCAGGCAAGACAACAAGGGCAACATTTATCTTGCTACCAAGAATGATGGTATTTACCTTCTCAAGGCAGGTTCAACCATCTTCACCAAGATAGCCGGCATAGGCAATCTTCCTATTGACAACATCTATATCAGCCGCGACCAGCGCTTGTTTATCGGTTGCGATGGTATGGGTATCTTCGTGTATAATCCTGTAACAGGATTCTTGCAAAATAATCCTCTGTTCAGCCGTGAAGTAAATCTTGCCAAGTGCAAGATTACCAGCATTATAGAAGATTTTACGGGAAACATCTGGGTGAGTATGCTCCAGAAGGGCGTATTCATGCAGTCGCAGGCTCAATGCGATTTCAACTATATGGGCTACCGTTTGGGCAACCGCAATGTGATAGGCGAAAACAGCATCACAAGTCTGTGTGCCAACCAGGGCAATCAAGTCTGGGTGGGCACCGACAAGGATGGTCTTTACCTCTTTGACATAAAAACCGGTAGCATCAACAGCCATTTATTAAGCAACACCACGGTACTGGCACTCTGCAAAGACAAGAAAGGCAGAACATGGGTAGGAACCTATACTGACGGCATCGGATTTATAGATGCGGGGGGGTCTTTCCATCCATTCAGCCTAGGCATTGGCAACCAGACGGGCATCTTTGATATCCAGGAAGACCCACAGGGAAATGTCTGGTTTGCCACCATGGGCGAAGGACTTTTCCGCCTTTCTCCAGATGGAAGCATCAAGCAATGGAAAGCACTATATGGTGCCGACAACAACCTGAAAAAGAACAGTATTCCTAATGATTACCTCGTGAAACTCAGCATCTCCAAAGATGGTAAGCGGATTTTCGTTGCCACTTCTGTAGGTCTGGCTTGCTATGACCAGCAGAAGAATAGCTGGACTTCCACTTTCGGTGGCGTCAACTGTCTGAACAAGGGCTGTTTCTCACATTGCGTTTATTCTGACAGCAAGAATCGCGTATGGTTTGGCACTGAAGACGGCGCAATCTGCTATGATCCGAAGAAGGGATATGCTCATCCGAAGATTTATAACACAGAACTTGGACTTTCAGACAACAGCGTAGCCAGCATCATAGAAGATTACAAGGGCAGAATCTGGATAGGAACTTCCTGTGGTTTAAACCAGGTAAATACAGAAAAAGGAACTATCAACAAGTACTTCTCGGACAATGGATTACAGAGCAATGAGTTCAGCGATGCAGCAGCCTGCACACTCTGGGGAGGAAAAAGACTGGTGATGGGTGGAACAGGCGGTATCAACTGGTTTGATACGGACAAGGTGAAACAGCATCCTTGGCAGGCAAAAGTTACCATATCAGGACTTCTTGCGGACAACAAACCTGTATACCGGGATATGGAATCGGGCATCTACACCATTACAGATAAAGGGGTATATAACAGCGACAAGTTCTCCTTATCTCATGAAGACAACACCTTCACCATCCAACTGTCTACTCTTACATATAATAATGTAGAGCAGATCAGTTACGCCTACAGCATCAATGGTGAGGATTGGCGAACCATACAGTCTGGCATGAACGAGCTGTCATTCTCACACATGCCAGCAGGCACCTATAAGTTCCGTGTCAAGGCCATCTGCAACGGATACGAAACCCCTGTCAAGGAGTTTTCCATCATCGTTCACCCAGCCTGGTACGCCAGCATCTGGGCAAGAATCTGCTATCTGCTTGCCTTCCTGGGGCTCTGTCTGCTCTATATCAAGCACCGCAAACGCAAGATGGAAGACCAGCTCATATTGCAGCAGCATATCCATGCGGAAGAGATGGGCGAAGCAAAACTGAAGTTCTTCATGAACATCAGCCACGAAATCCGTACCCCATTGACTCTTATCCTCACTCCGCTGTTCACGCTGATTAAGGAAGACAAAGACGCTCACCGACAGGGCATCTACGATATGATGCGCAAGAACTCGGAACGAATCCTGCACCTGATTAACCAGATGATGGACCTGAGAAAGATTGACAAGGGACAGATGGTGATGCACATGAGCAAAACCGATATGGTTGCATTCATTGGCGATGAATACAAACTCTTCTGCCAGCAAGCGGTGGCCAAGAGCATCCAATTCACCTTTGAGCACGAAGATGAAACACTCCCGGTATGGATAGACCGCGACAACTTTGACAAGGTATTGATGAATGTCCTGTCAAACGCCTTCAAGTTTACACCTGCAGGCGGCAGAATCCGTATCACCCTCTCCCACTCGCCTCATCATGTCCGCATCGCCATCAAGGACAGCGGCAAGGGCATTCAAGAGGAAAAACTCGAAACAATCTTCCAGCGCTTCTATCAGAGTACCACCACTTCTAATGACCGGAATGTAGGTACGGGAATCGGTCTCGACCTGACCCGCTCGCTCGTGGAACTGCACTACGGAACCATTACAGCCGCCAACAACAAGACACTTGATGAAGCCGACTGGAAGGAAGGAAGCCAGTTCCTCATCACTCTGCCTCTGGGCAACGAGCATCTGAAACCGGAAGAAATGATAGATGCACCGGAGCCACAGACTGCTGAAGACATCAAGGAACTGGAAGAAAACATGGAGGAAGGAAACGAAGAGAATGCTGCCGATACAGCCAATGACGCCGAAGAAGATTTCAAGAGCAAGGTAAAGAGCACCATCGCTGTGGTAGAAGACGATGAGGCTATACGTAATTTTCTGAAGACCCAACTACAGGAAACCTACAATATCCTTACCTTCTGCAACGGAAAGGAGGCGCTGCCGGAGATTATCAAGCAGAAGCCAAACCTCGTTATCTCAGACATCATGATGCCAGAAATGGACGGAAACACGCTCTGTACCAAGATCAAGAACAATGTGAACACCAACCACATTCCGGTGATTCTGCTCACAGCGATGAGCAGAGAGGAAGACCAGCTGACCGGTTTGCAGTCGGGTGCCGATGCCTATTTGGTGAAGCCGTTCAATATGGACATTCTGCGCCGCACCATCATCAACCTGCTCAACGTGCGCCGTACTTTGAAAAACAAGTTTATGGGCAACGAGAGCCAGAGCGACAGGCAACTCGCGATAGAAAAAGACCTGTCGCCAAAAGACCAGCTGATGGAACAGGTGATGAAGGTAATCAATGATAACATGGATAATGAGGACCTGAGTGTGGATATGATTGCCCGCGAAGTAGGACTGAGCCGTGTGCATCTGCACCGCCGAATGAAGGAACTGACCAACCAGACACCACATGCCTTCATCCGCAATACGCGTCTGCAATATGCCGAAAAGTTGCTGAGTCACTCTAACAAGACGATAACAGACATCATGTATGCCTGTGGTTTCTCCAACCCAGCCAGCTTCAGCACCATGTTCAAGAACTTTTATGGCTCTTCGCCTCGCGATTATATGCAGGCACACCGGAAAATCTAGCCTTTTCACTGCAGAAGAGGCCAGATGTTTCCAGAAATAAAGTATTTGTTACAAATAGAGATGTTTATGATACGCCTCGCAAAGTGTTGGTAACATTCTGTGGGGGCATATTTAAAAGGAAAGCGGTAACTTTGCAGCAGAATTCTGAATACATGTTTCAGCCATGAGTTCAGATACTCATTCTGTAAATTTAAATCCTATAATAAAATGAAGAAAATTGCAATCTTATCGCTTTCCCTGACGCTTGCAGCTGCTGCACAGGCGCAGACAGCTGAGTTTGACTATTTCAAGTATGCGGGCAATGACGCCCGCTTCAATGTTGAAATTGACAAGTCTCACCAGTATTACAACCCGGTACTGGCTGGTTTCTATCCAGACCCATCACTCTGTCGCGCAGGTGACACCTACTATCTGGTAAACTCTTCGTTTACCTTCTTCCCAGGTGTACCTCTCTCAACCAGTAAAGACCTGGTTAACTGGCAGCCAGCCGGTCATGTGCTCACCCGCAAATCACAGGTTCCATTGAAGGGCCAGCACGTATCAGGCGGTATCTTCGCACCAGCCATCAGCTATAACAAGAAGAACAAGACTTTCTATATGATTACCACCAATGTGGGAGCCGGCAACTTCTTTGTAAAATCAAAAGATCCTTCCAAAGGCTGGAGCGAGCCTATCTATCTGAAGAAGATTGACGGCATCGACCCTAGCTTCTTCTTCGATGACAACGGCAAGGGATATATCGTGCATAACGGTCCGGTAGTTGGCGGTGCCGATTACGAAGGTCAACGCTCTATCCGCTGCTTCGAATTCGACGTGAAGGGCGACAGCATCAAGGGCGACTTCAAGGAGATTCTGCGTGGCGGAACCCATGTAGAGGCACGTCCTATCTGGATTGAGGGGCCTCACCTCTTCAAGAAGGGCAAGTTCTATTATCTGATGTGTGCAGAAGGTGGTACAGGCGGATGGCACAGCGAGGTTATCCTGCGTGCCAAGAATCCGATGGGACCATGGGAGGAATGCCCTAACAACCCTATCCTTACCCAGCGTACCGGTCTCGACCCTAACCGCAAGGACCCAGTATCCAGTGCAGGTCATGCCGATATCGTAGAAGATGGCAAGGGTAACTGGTGGGCTGTATTCCTGGCTTGCCGTCCTTATGAAGAGGATATGTACAACACAGGTCGCGATACTTATCTCCTGCCTGTAACCTGGAAGAATGGATGGCCAGAGATTCTTGCCAAGAATACTCCTATCTCTAGCGTTGGAGAGAAGGCTGGCTTGAAACCTGCAGAAAAGAATGAGTTCTCAGGCAACTTCTCTTATGTGGATAACTTCGATGTAGATAACAATAAGGTAGGTCTGAAAGAGTTGAATCCACGCTGGATGTTCCTCCGTGACTTCGTTGACTGTTACAAGGTAGAAAACGGCAAACTGAAGTTCAATCTCCTGCCAGGCAATATCTACAAGCGTGAACCGATGTCTGCCATCTGGGCACGTCAGCAGCACGGAACATTCACAGCAGAGACTGAAATCAACTTTACTCCTCGCAACGACAAGGATATCGCAGGCTTAGCACTTCTCCAGAAGGAAGACCACAACTTCGTATTGGGTAAGACCATGAAGAATGGCAAGCTGATGATTACCCTGACCCGTGCCGAGAAGAACAACGTAACTATCGCCTCTGCTCCTATCAAGGGAGGCAAGCTGAAGCTGAAGGTAGAAGGTCATGACAGATATTATGATTTCTATTATGCTGAAGAAGGCGGCAGCTGGCAGCTGCTTGCCAAGGGTGTAGATGCCTCTAACCTGAGTACCCAGAAGAGCGGCGGCTTCATCGGTGCCTGCATCGGTCTCTATGCTTCTTCCAACAAGGAATAAGGATTTGAGAAAAGATTAACGTTTTAGGAATAGATAATAAAAGAAAAGGTTGATACCTCGCGTTTTGCCTGGTATCAACCTTCTTCTTTTATTTATTCTTCACAATATCCAATGTCATTTTTCCTACCCAGATGGCGCTCTTGCCGTTCTGGTCGATTGGCACCGGTTTGCCATCGAGATTATTCAGATACTCCAACTGCTTGAAGTAGGTATGGCTATGACCGCCCAGTATCAGGTCGATGTCACGGGTGGCTGGGGCTACCTCAGAATCGTCGATGCCATCTATCTTCCAGCCCAGGTGGGAGATACAGATGATGACATCACACTTCTCTTTCTTCTTCAATATCTCTGTCATTTCCTTTGCCTTGGCGATAGGATCGAGATATTTGATACAGCCATAGTTGGCTTCTGTTACCAGACCGGCAAGTTCCGGACACAAGCCGAAAACGCCAATCTTCAGTCCCTTGCGCTTGATAATGGTGTAAGGCTTTACGATATTTGCCAGTTCGGTACCGGTGAAATCATAGTTGGAGCAGACGATAGGAAACTTCGCCATCTTGAAGATGCGCACCATGTTGTCTATTCCGAAATCAAACTCATGGTTTCCGATGGTAGCAGCATCATATTTCATCTCGTTCATCAGTCCTACTTCCACATCTCCCTTGAAGAGAGAGTAATAAGGTGAACCCTGCGAGAAATCGCCACTGTCAAAGAGCAGCAAGTCGGGATTCGCCTTACGCTCCTGCTTGATCATCGCCACCCTACGGAGAAAACCGCCACGATTGGCAGTTGCGGTATCTGCGAGATTCGGATTGATTGGCATTACGCATGAATGCGTATCGTTGGTATGGAGCACTACGAGCTGCTTTACCACCTTTGCCTCTTTCTTAGCTTTAGCCTGAACGGCTGCCGGCTGCATCATGAAGGATGCCAGAGCCAGACCTATATATAATAATGTATGTTTCATCAGAATTATCAACTATAAACTATTAACTATTCTACCACGCAGCGGCCTTCAATCTTAGATTCCACCATCTTGCCCTGTGCCTTCATCTCACGGAAATAATTCATGATGATGTAGCGCACATTGTTCTCTTTCTGCTTAGGAGCAAAGACATCAGTTCCGCTCTTGAAGGCTACGAGCTGGTCATTACCTTCGGCAAGATAATCGAGGGTTGCAACGCGGTAACTCTTCTCCGGATCAACAGGTTCACCATTCAGCGTAACGCTCTTCAGCTTGCCATCCTTGGTGATAACCATTCTAACAGCATGGCTCAAGCCTTCGCCTCCACGATGAGCTATCTGCTGGAAGAGTTCCAGAACCTTGTCGCCCTTCAGGGTCAGAAAACAGATCTTGTTCTCGAAAGGAGCCATATCGTTCACGTCGCCTACAGTAACCTTACCCTTGGCAAGATTAGAACGGATGCCACCCATATTGTAAACAGCGAAAAGAGGCTGTTCTTCAAACTGCTTGCCACCCCATACCAGGATGTCACAGAGCAAGTTACTGAGTTCGCTCTCCGGACGGTGGCGGGTCATATCATGAGCTATATGACCTACAACAGGGCCCATGATACTGTCTACCTTACTCTTATAAGGAGCGATAAACCTGGCAGCCTCAGCATCAGGCTGTGCATCCCATTTCTGATCAACCAATATTCGGGTTCTCTCCACCTTCGCCACCTTGTATTTCTGGGCGAAAGCCGGACTTGCCATCAGCAGCATGACTGCCGAAGCAAGGTAAATCTTGATACTATTTTTTTTCTTCATACTTAATACACTAAATACTTTTAGAGCGCAAAGATACAAAATAAATCGGCGAAATCGGCAAAATCGGCAAGAAAATTCCATTGCAGAAGTAAAGAAAACAAAAAAACAAAGGGAAAAAGTGAAGAAAGTGACTGAAAATTTGCGAGATACAAGAAAAAGTAGTAACTTTGCACCCGCTTTTCGGCGTAACCGCTGTTGTCTGGGCAGAAGTGTTGTCCAAGTCCATGTTGCGTTGGAACGACAAACAATTTTTAATTTTATACAAAAAATGGATTTGATTAAAGTTGCTGAAGAAGCATTTGCAACCGGCAAGAAGTTCCCTGAGTTCAAGGCAGGTGATACTATCACAGTCGCTTACAAAATCGTCGAGGGTACTAAGGAGCGTATCCAGCTCTATCGTGGTGTTGTTATCAAGATCTCTGGTCATGGTGACAAGAAGCGTTTTACAGTTCGCAAGATGTCTGGTACTGTAGGTGTTGAGCGTATCTTCCCTATCGAGTCACCAGCTATCGATTCTATCGAGGTGAACAAGCATGGTAAGGTTCGTCGCGCTAAGTTGTATTACTTGCGTAAGCTTACTGGTAAGAAGGCTCGTATCGCTGAGAAGAAGACTGTAGCTAAGGGTGCAGAATAATTTTTCTTAGGAGACCTAATCAGAAAAAAAATAAAGGGAATCCAGTCTCACGACCGGGTTCCCTTTTTTATGTTAATAATCTTATACCGAAAAACAACTATCTTTACGATTCAATAAATCATGGTTGACAGCTAAACCAACCATGTTCTATTCTTTTATTTTTCGCCCGCATCATAATTCACGAGCCCATCCTCCGTGCCGTGTAAAGCACCCTGGAAATCATCCCAACTCTGGAATCCGGCGAGCAGCGCCAACTTGTCCAAAGTCTGGCGGGAAGGCTTCTCCTTCCCTTTCAAAACATCCCACATTTTGTGGAAAACATGAGCCTTGCCAACCTTCTTTTCTATGTGTTCAGCAAGGACTTTCAAATCCTGTTTCATAACAATCCTCTCATATTTACTAACTGGGAGCAAAAGTACTGAAAAAGAATGAAACTGAGTACATTTTTCCCGACTTTTTTATGTTTTGGGGTAAAAAAAATGCTTTATATCATAAAAATGCTGTTTTTTAGGGCTTTTTACGAAACAGAAGTCCAATATCTCAATCATTTTTTGTAACTTTGCGCCAAATTCCAAAATACATTTCTTAGAAGATGAAAGAATTAGCACTTAAGTACGGATGTAATCCAAATCAGAAACCTTCTCGCATCTATATGGATGACGGAAGGGAACTTCCTATCGAAGTGATCAACGGCCGTCCTGGCTACATCAACTTCCTGGATGCCTTCAATTCCTGGCAATTGGTCAAGGAGCTCAAGGCTGCTACAGGAATGCCTGCTGCCGCTAGTTTCAAACACGTTTCTCCTGCCGGTGCAGCTATCGGCTTGCCTCTGAGCGACACATTGAAGAAGATTTACTTCGTTGATGATGTCAAGTTTGAGCTCTCTCCATTGGCTTGTGCCTATGCTCGTGCGCGTGGCGCTGACCGCATGTGCTCTTATGGCGACTTTGTTGCGCTGAGCGATGTATGCGACGAGGCTACAGCCCTCCTCATCAAACGTGAGGTAAGCGATGGTGTCATTGCTCCAGGCTATACCCCTGAAGCTATCGAGGTTCTGAAGGAAAAGCGCAAGGGTACCTACTGCGTTATCAAGATTGATCCTGACTATGTGCCAGCTCCTATCGAGCACAAGCAGGTGTTCGGTGTTACCTTCGAACAGGGACGCAACGAGGTGAAGCTCGATGATCCTGCTCTCTTCGAGGATGTTCCTACCAAGAACAAGACTTTCACTCCTGAGGCTAAGCGCGATCTGATTATCTCGCTCATCACCCTGAAGTATACTCAGAGTAACTCTGTATGCTACGTAAAGGATGGTCAGGCTATCGGTATCGGTGCCGGCCAGCAGAGCCGTATCCACTGTACCCGTCTGGCTGGTTCTAAGGCTGATGAGTGGTGGTTGCGCCAGTGTCCTAAGGTGATGAACCTGCCTTTCAAGGAGAAGATCCGTCGTGCCGACCGCGACAATACCATCAATGTCTACATCTCTGATGAGTGGGAGGATGTATTGCAGGACGGCGTTTGGGAGCAGTTCTTTACTGAGAAGCCTGAGCCATTGACCCGCGAGGAGAAGAAGGCTTGGATTGCACAGAACAAGGGTGTATCAGTAGGTAGTGATGCTTTCTTCCCATTCGGCGACAATATTGAGCGTGCTCACAAGAGTGGTGTTGAATACATAGCAGAAGCAGGCGGTAGTATCCGTGACGATAATGTTATTGATACCTGCGACAAGTACGGCATCGCCATGGCGTTTACTCACGTTCGCCTCTTCCATCACTAATTTTTTATATAATAAGGTATATGAGTGACATTGACGATATTATCATGGGCGGTATGGTCTTCAAAGGCGGTGGTGGTCCTAAGAAGGATGACGACGACAAGGTGAAGACCAAAGCCAAGAAGAAAAAGTACATAACGGGTGCTCACGGTAGTGGCTCTGCCCGTCAGAAGGCAAAGTATCGCCAGCAGAGAGCCAATCGTAAATCCCAGAAGAAGAAATAATACTTCTCTATCATAAATACATGTTTCGCCCGTGTGCTGTATGATAACAGCGCACGGGCGAACTGTTTTCTGATAGCGGGAGCCATAAATAGAGTACTGGCAAGCGAAAGACAGCATACTGGTATAAGTAAGACAGCCCACTAGCTACATAGACGCCAGTGGGCTGTTCTTCTTAAACAGTCATCAAATTCCAGGTGAAGAGTAAAACGGCTATCGGTTCTTTACACTCTTTACGCCCCTGCCCTTCGTTAGATGAAGGGTTACAGGCTTCAATTGATGCTTGCCGTGGTCATAAATGATGGCTGGGTCCAGTCGTCTACCGCCAAAGCTAACCTCGAAATGGAGGTGCTCTGTGGTAGCCCTACCGGTACGGCCCGTCAAACCGATTACCTGACCAGCCTTTACCTTATCGCCCTTCTTCACCTTGTTCCTACTCTGATGACTGTAGAGCGTCTCGAAACCATAAGCATGCTTGATACGGATGCAGTTGCCGTAACCATAGAAGGGTCCTGATGCAACGACCGTACCGTCAAATGCTGCCACAATCTCATCATTCGGGCGCGTCTTGAGATCCACACCCGAATGGCGGCGCTTGCCACCATAAGGACTGATTACCTTGGCACCCGGCAAAGGATAAGCCCAGGCTGTCTTTTCTATCTTTTCCAAATCAAGTTCGAAAGTATTGGTAATGGTAAACGGATCATGAACCTCATCAGGGTCGAGCGTCATTCCATCTCCTATTCCACCCTTTTTCTTGCCAGATGCCTCCTTGCCAGCCTCAGCATTTCTTCCTACAGAAGAATCCTTGCCGCCGATAACCGAAACGATGACACGGGCACCCTGCTTGCGGAACTGCACCGTCTGGCGGCGCAACTTATGCGATTTCAGTTCTACGAAAGTTTCCGGATTCAACCTACCGCCATTCACCATAATAGAGAAATCGCAATAAGTTTCACCCTCCTTAGAGCCTACAATGGCAATCGTCTGTCCGGCATCCACATGCTGTCCCACCTTAACCAGGTTCTCAGCATTGTTGGCATAAACGGTTTCCAGACCGCAATCGTGGCGCACCACGATGACATTACCCATTGATTCCGACTTTCTGGAAAGTCGCACATAACCTTCGAGCATCGCCTTGACAGCATCGCCTTTAGAGGTAGAGATACGCAACACATGATTGTTCAGAAGGGTTGCTTTGCCCACAGGAAGCGGGAAGGAATATTCCTTAGCACGGAATATCTCAAAGTCTACATTAAATGCCTGACTCTGGGCAAAGAGACCGGGTGTTGCAATACTCACCTGCTGCTGTTCGGCTGCCGTGAATACATTTTTAGCGGGCATAAAGCTGCTCAGCGAGAACACCATGAGTCCTGCCACAGCCAATAGCCGCAATCCTTTTTTCATTCTTTTCATTATTTACTTTTTCTTTCTGATTTTCAAAATATTCTATAAACTATTAACTATTAACTGAAAAACATCCATTTCTCCCTCTCCGTTCTTACAGAAAAGGAAAAATGGATGTTATCTTGAAAACTATCTGATACTTACCTGCTACCAGGCTTTTACTTCAACAAGATGCCTGTATAGATTCTGCCACTCTCGATACCCAGCTTTCTGGCAGAGAAGTACTCATCGCTGTGGGCAAAGGTACAGATGCCACAATCCTGGATATTCTCTTCGGCCACTCCACAATGCAGAAGAATCTGTCTGTTGCAGAGCGGAAGATTGAGATGCCATTTCAGCGGCTGCACGATATTACCCTCAGCAGCCAGGCGCTCACGCTCAACAGGATCAACCGAGAAGGCGGCATTAGGACGCTGCTCGGCAATCTCTTCCATAGGGAAAGCTGCCTGCTCGAACGCCTCATAAACTTCATCGCCCACCTCGAAATGGTCAAGCGAAATGCCCGGACCTATCACCGCCTTCAACTTCTTCGGGTCGGTAAGATAGGTAAACGCCATCTCCTGAATGGTTTTATGCACGATGCGAGCCAGCGTACCACGCCAGCCGGCATGGATGGCAGCCACAGCATGATGCTCCTCATCATAAAGAAGCACAGGGATACAATCGGCAGTAGAAACACCGATACATACACCTTTCTGGTCAGTCATCACGGCATCTACACCTTCGAGCACCATCTTGCGGATATTCTCAGGCATGGTGAGAAACTCGCCGGCAATATTGCGCACCTCTACTCCATGCACCTGATGGGGCATGATGATATGGTCGGTAATGATACCGAGCTCAGCAGCCAGACGCTTGCGGTTCTCTGCAACATGCTCGGCAAAATCGCCGCAATATTCGTTGATATTGAATTCGCCATAGTTGCCCTGGCTTACTCCTCCCCTGCGGGTAGTAGAGAAAGCCATGACACCAGCGGCTACCTGATATTCTTTTATCATAACATTTACTCGTATTCGAAATCATCGAGGTCGTCAACATCCTCGATTTCATCCTCATCAATATATTCTACTACATCCTCGCCCTCTGCAGCCAGTTCCTGCTGGAAGCGAGACATATCCTTGTCACGGTGAACAAGCGTATCTTCGGCAGTAATCTCCTGAAGCTTGTTGCTCTCAGAATTGAGTTCCTTCCAGAGCACATCCTTCAGTTCCTGGATACCCTGTCCGGTAACAGACGAGATGAAGACCACCGGAAGATCGGTAGGCAAGGTTTCCTTGAGCATTTCAATCAGCTCTTCGTCGAGCAGATCACATTTGGTAATGGCCAGCACGCGATGCTTGTCAAGCATCTCAGGATTAAAGTTCTCCAATTCGCCCAGCAATACTTCATATTCTTTCTTGATGTCGTCAGTATCGCCCGGAACCATGAAGAGCAGCAGAGAGTTGCGCTCAATATGACGGAGGAATCGCAAACCCAGTCCCTTTCCTTCGCTCGCACCCTCGATGATGCCAGGAATATCAGCCATGACAAAACTCTGGTGATCGCGATAATCTACGATACCCAGCGATGGTTCGAGCGTAGTAAACGGATAGTTTGCAATCTTAGGACGGGCACTTGATACGGCACTCAGCAAAGTTGACTTACCGGCATTAGGGAAACCTACCAGACCTACATCGGCAAGGAGCTTGAGCTCCATGATGATGGTCATCTCCTGCATAGGTTCGCCCGGCTGTGCATAGCGAGGAGCCTGGTTGGTAGAGGTACGGAACTGGAAGTTGCCCAATCCGCCACGACCGCCCTTGAGGAGCAGAACTTCCTGCCCGTCATAAGCCACATCGCATACAAACTTGCCTGTTTCGGCATTATATACCACGGTACCGCAAGGCACATCGATATAAATATCCTTGCCATCGGTTCCATGACACTTATCACGGCCACCATTTCCACCATGCTCGGCAAAGAAGTGGCGCTGATACTTGAGGTGCAGCAACGTCCAGTAGTTATGGTTGCCGCGGAGATAGATGCTTCCTCCACGTCCGCCGTCGCCACCGTCAGGACCGCCGTTAGGCTGGTACTTTACGTGGCGCAGGTGCATGGAGCCCTTGCCACCCTTACCAGAGCGGCATTGTATCTTTACGTAGTCTACGAAATTGGATTCAGCCATTTATTCTTTTCTTTTTATTTAATGAATAAATCTTCCCCACCATAGCGGGGAAGATTCTTTATCTTGATTACAAGTTGTCGATTACATTGCAAACACGAGCGAAGATCTCATCTACAGTACCGAGACCCTCGATGTGGTGATGAATGCCTTCCTTCTCATACCAGTCGATGAGCGGAGCAGTCTGTGTATGATAAACATTGAGACGCTTCTTGATAGTCTCCTCGTTATCATCAGAACGGCCGCTTTCCTTACCGCGGTTAATCAGGCGAGCCATCAGCTCATCCTCAGGAACAGCCAACTCAATCATCGCAGCAATCTTATGACCACGCTCAGAAAGCATCTTCTTCAGAGCCTCAGCCTGTGGAGTGGTACGTGGGAAACCATCGAAGATTACACCAGCGTGATCCTTACCGAAGCTATCGTATACACTTGCGAGGATGTCAATCATCAACTCGTCTGGAATCAACTGACCATTGTCGATATAACCCTTAGCTGTCTTACCAAGTTCTGTACCGTTCTTGATTTCGTTACGAAGTACGTCACCTGTAGAAATGTGACCGAGACCATACTTCTCGATCATCTTGTCGCTCTGTGTGCCTTTACCTGCACCTGGAGCGCCGAAAATTACGATATTTTTCATTTTTACCTTAATATATATATAAAATATTTATGTTGTGTCAGAAACTTAACTATATTTATTAACCCACTTCTGCCCCTTTGGAGACAAAAGAACTGCAAAAACAATTCCAAAGAGAACTGTTACAACGCCTAAGAAAAATAATGCATCCATTTTATGTCCTCCTATTTTTATTGTTATACTTTGGGTCAGAAACTTAATTTATACTGTTAAACCATTGCTTTCCTTTGGGAGTCATAACAAATAACAAGAATACTATAGCAGGGATTCCTACCATAGCCAAAATAATGTATGTACCCAAAAAAGGAATATCTAAAAGGCAATTAAATGCCATCAAACTTAAATTTGCCATTATTTCTTCTTTTTATCGTTATCTTTTTTATTCTTCCTAATATAAATACCTGCTATAAACAATATGATTGCTATTAATCCGCTGATAACATACAACATCCAACGAACATCATTGAGATCCTGCATCATCGAAGTAACAAATACAGCAGTCAAGAAGTACTTGGAGACATCCAAGCAATAATCACTAATTTTCTCCCACATGCTTCACCCCCTATTCTTCTACAATGGTGTAGATGTCGCGGAGGTTTCTGCCTTCTTGGTCATAATCCAATCCATATCCTACGATGAAATCGTTAGGGATTTCCATAACAGCATAGTTGATATCAAGATCAACCTTCAAGTTGCCTGGTTTCACGAGGAGGGAACAAACCTCAACGCTGGCTGGGTTCAGCTTCTTCAGGTCTTCAATCATGTGAGCCATGGTGAAACCGGAATCTACGATGTCCTCTACGATAACCACGTGGCGGCCTGCCAAATCCTGGTTCAAACCCATCAGGGTCTTCATGCTGCCCGTAGAGGAGGTACCCTCGTAAGAAGCATACTTCACGAATGAAATCTCGCTTGGCACGGTAATCATTCGCATCAAGTCGGCTGCAAAGATAAATGCGCCGTTCAATACTGCCAGGAAGACAGGTTTCTTGCCTGCATAATCCTTGTTCAGACGGTCTGCTACGACCTGTACTTTCTTCAGAATCTCAGCCTCAGGAATCGATGTCTTGAAGCTTTTATCCTTGATCTTTACTATGCTCATAGTCTGTTCTATAATAATATTTTCTGCAAAATTACGAAAAAAACATGAAACTTCGTGCTTTCATCAACTATTTTTTGTACTTTTGCATGAAAATAACCGTTTATCTGCATGAGTTGACAAATTATCACGACAGTTCGCGCAGATAATACTAAGATTATCAGATAATATGAAGATTTTCACAAGCGCTCAGATTCATGAGTTAGATAAATATACCATTGAGCACGAACCTATCAGTTCGCTCAACCTGATGGAACGTGCAGCCAAAGCGCTGACACGTGCCATAGAAGAGGAATGGTCTAACCGCACTCCAGTGGTCGTTTTCGCCGGTCCGGGAAATAACGGCGGCGATGCGCTTGCTGTGGCGAGAATGCTCAGCGAGGATGGATATGATGTAAGTGCATACTTATTTAATGTGCAGAACAAACTGTCGGCAGACTGTCTTGCCAACAAGAAGCGTCTGCTGGATGCAAAGAGAGTGAAATTTACTGAGATAACCACTAACCTGGACCCTCCTAAGCTCAATGCAGAAACGCTGGTGGTGGACGGACTCTTTGGAAGCGGACTCAACAAACCATTGGCTGGCGGATTCGCCGCGATGGTGAAATATATCAACCAGAGTCCTGCCAAGGTAGTAAGCATAGATATCCCTTCGGGACTGATGACCGAGGACAATTCCTATAATATCCATGCCAACATCATCCGTGCCACTCTGACCCTTACCCTGCAGCAGAAGAAACTGTCGATGCTGATGGCGGATAACCAGCAGTACCTGGGCAGACTGCGCGTGCTCGACATCCGACTTTCCCAGGAATTCATCCAGAATACGGAGTGCCGGTGCCGCATACTCGAAGAGAACGACATCCGTCCGCTCCTGAAATCGCGCAGCGACTTTGCCCATAAAGGCAGCATGGGTAATGCGCTGCTCATAGCGGGAAGTTACGGCATGAGCGGCGCTTCGGTATTAGCCACCAAGGCTTGTCTGAGAACCGGTGCGGGCAAGGTTACAGCCCATACCCCAAAACGGAATTATGAAATCATGCAGATTTCGGTACCTGAAGCGGTACTGCAGATGGATGCTGAAGAAACCATATTCAGCGAACCGGTAGATACAGAGATGTTCGATGCGCTGGGCGTAGGTCCCGGATTGGGACAGAACGAGACAACAGCCATCGCCCTCATCGCCCAACTGCGCCGTGCTACCTGTCCGCTCGTCATTGATGCCGATGCGCTCAATATTCTTTCCAGCCACAGGGCGTGGATGCAGCAGTTGCCAAAGAATATCATCATGACACCCCATCCGAAGGAGTTCGACCGGCTTGCCGGCAATGCGAGCAGCAGCTGTACCGAAAGACTGATGAAGGCAAGCGAACTGGCTGAACGCCTCCAGGCATACATTATATTAAAGGGACATTATTCTGCACTCTGCCACCCTGACGGGAAGATTGATTTCTGCAGTACGGGCAACAGCGGTATGGCTACAGCAGGCAGCGGTGATGTACTGACAGGTATCATCACCGGTCTTCTGGCAAGAGGATACAAACAGGAAGATGCCTGTCGACTGGGTATGCATCTTCATGGTCTGGCTGGCGATCTTGCAGCTAAAGATCTGGGCAAAGAGAGCCTCATCGCCAGCGACATTATCCAGTATCTTCCGAAAGCATTTCTCAGATTGGAAGAATAATGAGCAAGAAATAAGAATATCCATAAAAGTCAGGAGTTCTCGGCTTCTGACTTTTTTACTTGTTTCTGCGCATCATAGAACCTTACTTCCAAGGTTCTCCTCAAATCATCGCGACGGTCCATATTCAACTTTTTGCGAATATGGCAACGCTGGCTGGTGATATTTGATTCACTCTTATTGAGTTCTGCACAAATTTCCTTTAAAGTACGCCCCTGAAGAATTAGCTTGCATATTTCCTTTTCGCTGAACGTAAGCCCATCACAAACCTGATCCCATGCCACTCTATCCAATTCTTCCTTAAACAGATGTTCAGAAGCATGGGTAATAATCTTCTGCCGGACATCAGGAGTCAGACGCTTCATCAGGCTTTCTGCTGCTTCCGGTTGATTATCCTTCAAATCGGCAAGCATATTCAACGCCTTGTTTTCAACCCGAGCCATCCGTTTCGGCTGGCGTAACCCCTTGGTTACAATACTCATATTATATACTGCCACATAAACCAGCATCATGAAACCCAGGAAAATAGTCTTCAGACTGAACAGAACTGACATAAGCGGAATGCTGAACAGGTATATCAGCAACATCGGTATCATACCCACCGTGATGATGGTACAAGTCTTATACAAAGCTTGGCTTAACGCTGTAATAGCCAGGATAAAGACGACAAACAGGTTGCTGATAACGCTCAAATTATCATTAGCCAAACCGAAATTGATGCAAAATACGCTATCAAGAGCCAGTTTGGCGAACATCAGAAGGTAAAGAGAAGAAATACCTTTCACGAAAGCAATCTTCCGTTTCCAGACCAGAAACTGCAGGAGGCAGAACACGAATGTATGCAAACAGCAAAGGCTTAAACCATAAGATTCTTTCATCACCAGAAAGAGCATAATATGATAAGGTATGATGATCAGCTCGCTTATCGTCAGAAGTAGAAAGGCGATAATGCGTCGGCGGTCTACCACACCACAATATAGAGGGCATAAATGATGCTCTACCCTCACAATCAGGTTTACCATGTCATTCTTCAGTTTCATTTCGTTTTGGTTATTTTCTTAAATCTTACTTATACTTTCGTAAGTCAAACGGCTCTTTTTCTAGGAAATTGCCATTTTTAAGGGAATTATTGATTTCGGCTGCAAAAATACAAATTATATCAGAAAACACTAGTGTCCCGTTAAAACGAGACGATTATTAAATAAGTTATTAATACTCAAAA
>ERZ791731.274-NODE-274-length-32931-cov-4.68618_pt1 | contig 32931 bp, 19 predicted proteins | sample MGYA00509954_ERZ791731 | MGnify/ENA primary metagenome ERZ791731 (study PRJEB30046, sample SAMN00715134) | human gut metagenome | study: EMG produced TPA metagenomics assembly of the A metagenome-wide association study of gut microbiota in type 2...
ATTCTCACTCAACTGTCGCATTTATAACTTGAACTTAGGTGCGCTACTAGAATAAAAAAACAAAATCATTTCTCATGTTCTCATAGCGAAATATATTCATTTGATTACCAGATATATAATGAATGAGAATTAAAATATTTACATGCATTTCTCATGGTTTATAGCTCTAAAATGCCTTTAAAGAAGGTATTTCTCATGCATTGTTTCGCATTTCTCATGATGCATATTATGCTTGTCCTTGTTTCAGGATACTAATATGTATAGGTCAATATAGCCGTAGTTTGTATGTTGAGTAGGCAGATGGCGTATCTTTCACAACTGACATTATTGTGTTTTCCTGCCTTCATTCGTATTATTCCACTCCAGTGGACAGACCTGTGCACTCTAGTAGATAGAACTGTGCACTCTAGTGCACGAGCCTGTTTACTGGAGTGGAACGATAGAGATGCCTTATTGAAAATCTGTTGATTACAGTAGCATAATCTTTGATTGCCAGTTAGTTATAATGAAAATGAACGGTAGCTTTACTACAGTTCATTAAGCATTGATGATCAGGCTATGAGAATACTATTCTTGATGAATGAGAAATGCCGATAATAGTATGAGAAATGCATTGATTTAAGCGTATTTTCTTGATAAAACCATGAGAAATGCATGTAAATAATTTTATTCTCATTTTATATAAGGTTAGTAATCAGATGAATATACTTTCCTATGAGAATATGAGAAATGATTTTGTTTTTTATTCTAGAGTATGGGAAGGCTGTAGACTGAATCAGTTCTGCGGATGTCGGAATCACATTCTTGCTGAATATCTACCAGAAAAGCAGAAATACCGTATGGATATAAGTAACAAAAAAGTTGATTTTGGCATTCTTACCACAAAGGTTAGCAGTAAGTATTTGGTAATTTTATCTGGGATCCTTGAAATCTTTAGCAAACATTGCTATCTTTGTATGTGTTATTATTTAAACAAAGTTGTTTGTCAATTAGTAAATATTGATATAGCCTATGGCAAATACCCTTCATATTAATACTAAAATAATGGAATTCGTTATTTTTGCCATTGAATGTGCAGCCCAAAAAATGAGAATTCCGGCTCCGCTTCTTTATAATCGTCTGGAGAAAGTAAATCTTATCCAACATTATTTGGTGGAAGGATATGATATGCTTCACACCCAAAGTAAGGAATACATTGCTGACACATTGATAGAGGCATTGGAAAATTGGGAAACTCACTATAATAATAAGGAAAAAGGAATATAAAGTATGAAAGTTTATCATGGAAGTACATTGGTGGTACAATATCCTTTGGCAGGAGTGGGGCGGGATAATCTTGATTTCGGAAAAGGATTTTATGTGACCGATATCTATAATCAGGCCAAACGTTGGGCATCTGTTATGATGCTGCGCCGTCCTGATAGTTCTGCCATGGTCAATGTATATGAATTGGATGTTGCCAGACTGTCTTCCGCTAATTATAAGTTGCTTCGTTTTGAGGGCTATAATAGTGAATGGCTTGACTTTATAGTTAGTAGCCGACAAGGAAAGAAACCATGGATTGGATATGATTTAGTAGAAGGTGGTGTAGCCAATGACCGCGTCTTTGATACGATAGAAAATTATATTGAAGGGCAGATTTCCAAAGATATAGCTTTGGGACGTTTACGTTATGAAAAGCCTAACAATCAGCTCTGTATACTGAATCAGCAACTCATAGATGAATGTCTTTCTTTTGAAGAATGTATAATAATAAAATAGTAAAGGTTTATGATAGATGTATTAGTGTGGAATAAATATACCCGTATCGTGATGCAACTGGCAGAACGCCTGAACATCTCTCCGGAAAGGGCATTGAATCTATTCTATAATAGTAAGGTTTATTCTTTTTTACTCAACAAAGAATATCCGCTAATAACTATGAGTGATGATTATATCACTGATGAAATAATGCTTGAATTACAGCGGAAACAAGAGTAATAATTCTCAAAGGTTGAAATCTGTCGATATAGTTCCTGTGATATTCAATCAGAACGTTTGTTTTGTTTGTGTGGCATCTTTCTCCCATCGGGAAGGATGCTTTTTTATGTGAAAAAAGGTGATTGTTTAAACTTTATTTCTTTACTTTGTTGTTTATACAGTGAGACTTATAGCGAACTTAAACTGGAAAGATTATGAAAATAAGACAGATTTGTATGATGGTGCTGTTATGGCTGGGAGTGATTCCGGCAACGCAGGCACAAACTTTCGACAAATTATGGAAAGATGTAGAGCAGGCACAAAAGAAGAGCTTGCCTAAAACGGTAATAAAACTGACTGATGAGATTTATCAGAAAGGAGAGAAGGAGAAGAATTCCGCACAGATGCTGAAGGCATACATGTGGCGGATGAAAAATCAGGAAGCACTGACACCTGATAGTTTTTATGTCGGTCTGAAAGGTCTGGAACAATGGGCGAAGCAGACGGACAAACCCATGGATCGTGCTATATTGCACTCTTTGATAGCAGGAATCTATGCTGACTATGCCGCCCGAAATCAGTGGCAACTCCGGCGAAGAACGGAAATCGTGGGGGAAACCCCTTCCACCGATATGCGTGAATGGACGGCAAATATGTTCGTCGAGAAAGTACGGACGAATACGAAAGAAGCCTTGGCGGACTCGGTACTGCTGCTCAAAACTTCCTCGCGTACCTATATTCCTTTTGTAGAATTGGGCGAAACCAGTGAGTACTATCATCATGATATGTATCATCTGCTGGCTTCCCGTGCCATAAGTGCGCTGAACCAGATAGAAAGACTGGCGCGCAACAACGGTTTCAATGAGAACACGCCTTCCCTTGTGAAGCAAGATATAATAAACATCTACGGAAGCATGATTGCCGCTTATAAAGCTGCCGGCCTGAAAGAAGGGTATATATTGACCGCGCTCAATTATTTGGAATGGAGACGCAATGCGGATAGGAGTTTTGTACCTTTCAAGGCACAGGAAGGACTTTTGGGATTGACGGAAGATACGTTTCTGACTGCGTTGAATACACTGAAAAGTAAGTTTGCGTCAGAACCCGTCACTGCGGAAGTCTATTTGGCGCAAGCCCGCTATGCCATCGAGAAACAACAGCAGGTCAACGCCTTGCAACTTTGTGACGAAGCGATTCGACTTTATCCGAATTATCGCAGGATAAATGCGCTGAAGAATCTTCGCGAGGAGATTTTGGCACCTTACTTGAACGTCAGGGCGGAAAGTCAGGCTTTCCCGAATGAAGAGATAAAGTTGAATGTTGCACATAAGAATCTGGATGGTTTCACCGTACGGTTGTATCAGGCGAAAAAACTGGTGAAGGAACAGCATTATTCGGTTCTTCGTCCGGAGGACTACCGCTCGCAAGATACGGTATTCACTTTCAAGTCTCCCGACTTAGGCTCTTATGTAATGCGTATCGTACCCGATATTCGTGCCAAGAGGGATAGCGAAAGCGCCTTTAACGTGACACGTTTCAAAGTGTTGACGTGCCGCCTGCCTGAAAAGCAATATGAAGTGGCGACGCTGGACGGACAGACCGGGCATCCTATACCGAATGCGAAAGTCACGCTGTATAGCAATGACGAAAAAGTGTTGCAGGAGTTCACGACCGGAGAAAATGGTAAGGTCGTATTCCCTTGGAAATCCGAATACCGCTATCTGAAGGCATCGAAAGGCGCGGATACAGCGATGCCGCGACAGGGTATTTACGGCGGAAGTTTCGGATATTACGGTGATGAAAATAAAGTGACTGAAAGCATGACGCTGCTGACTGACCGTTCCCTGTATCGTCCGGGACAGACGGTATATGTGAAAGGGATTGCTTATATGCAGAAATCGGATACTGCCAATGTGCTGCCGAACAAGGATTATACAGTCGTTTTATTGGACGCAAACAATCAGGAAGTGGGACAAAAGTCTGTACGTACCAATGAGTTCGGTTCATTTACCGCTGATTTTGCGTTACCTTCCGCCTGCCTGAACGGGATGTTCTCTTTAACGGCGGGGGATGGCAGGACGAGCATCCGTGTAGAGGATTATAAACGTCCGACATTTGATATCACTTTTGAGAAACAGGCCGGAAGTTACAAACTCGGAGATGAAGTACAAGTGAAAGGTAAGATACAGTCTTATAGTGGTGTGCTGCTTCAAGACCTTCCGGTGAAATATACGGTGAAGCGTTCTACTTATAGTTTTTGGAGAATCTCGGAATCCACGCAGATTGCTTCAGGAGAAGTGATTGCCGACGCGAATGGGGAATTTACAATTCCGGTTCGCCTGGAAGAGAGTGACGCTTACAAGAATAATGATAAAGTCTATTACCGCTATTCCGTTGAAGCCACCGCTACCAATGTGGCGGGGGAGACGCAATCATCTACGGATGTGATTTCGGCGGGCAACCGTTCGTTGGTCTTGCAGATGGAATTGCAGGAAAAGACTTGTAAGGATAAACCGTTCAATATTGTGTTTAAAGCGCAGAATCTGAACGGGCAGCCTGTGGAAGTGAAAGGAAACTATGCGTTGTATCCTGCCAATGAAAAGGATTTCAAGGTATCGGGCGAGACTCCGGTAGCGACAGGGACATTTACTTCCAATGAGGAAATGACGCTCGACTGGAAGAATATCCCGTCGGGAGCTTATGTGCTGAAAGCATCGGTAAAGGATAATCAGGGAAAGGAAGTGACGGCAGATGCTAACACGGTGCTTTTCTCACGGGAAGACAAACGTCCGCCTGTGCAGTCTACCGTATGGTTCTATGCACCGAATACGGAATTTGATGCAACGCATCCGGCTGTGTTCTGTTTCGGAACTTCGGAAAAGGATGCTTATGTGATGATGAACGTATTCTGCGGTGACAAGCTGTTGGAAAGCAAGGCGCTGAATTTGTCCGATACGATTATGCGCTTTACCTATCCGTATCAGGAAAGTTATGGCGACGGTATCTTTGTGAACTTCTGTATGGTAAGAGACGGACAAGTTTATCAGGAACAGGTTCAGGTGAAGAAGCGGTTGCCGGACAAGACGCTGGCGATGAAGTGGGAAGTGTTCCGTGATAAATTGCGTCCCGGACAGAAGGAAGAATGGAAACTGACGATTAAGACGCCGCAAGGACAAGCCGCCAATGCGGAGATGCTGGCAACGATGTATGATGCTTCACTCGACAAAATATGGAACCGCCGCCAGGATTTTCAGGTTTATTATAATCAGATACTTCCTTATTCTAATTGGATGAGCGGGTATTTCGGTGGTAATTCATTTAATTATTGGTGGAACAATAAGGCTCTTAAAGTGCCGGCGATGGCGTATGATTATTTCGTGATATCGTCAGGTATAGGAAATGTATATGCATTATCGGAGTCTTTGGCTGATGGAGTGGTGATTAGAGGTGTGTCGGTTCAGAAAAAGATGTCGATGACAGGAAGTGTTGCAAGCCGGAGCAATGCGGCGGAAGTGAAATATGTACCGGTTTCAGTCTCCGAAGCTTCTGAAGATGTGGAATTCTCAGCAGGATGGGGACAAACAGGAATACTGGGTAAATTGGATACAGCCCCTGAAGAGGAAACACTCTCCGAAGCGCCTGCCGACCTGCGCACGAACCTTGCCGAAACGGCATTCTTCTATCCGCAACTCCGCACGAACGAGCAGGGGGAAGTCTCTTTCACTTTCACCATGCCCGAAAGCCTGACACGTTGGAACTTCCGCGGATATTCCCATACAAAGGGAATGTTGACGGGGACATTGGACGGTGAAGCCACTACGAGCAAGGAATTTATGCTGACTCCTAATCTGCCGCGCTTCGTACGTGTGGGTGATAAGACTTCGATTGCCGCTTCTATCTCGAATATGACAGGCAAACCGCAGGCGGGAACAGTAAGCATGATTCTGTTCGACCCGATGACGGAAAAGGTTATCAGTACGCAAAAGCAGAAATTCTCGATAGCTGCCGGAAAGACGGTGGGTGTGAATTTCATGTTTATCGTAAGTGATAAATACGAGATACTGGGTTGCCGTATGATAGCCGATAGCGGCACGTTCAGCGACGGGGAACAACAATTGCTTCCGGTACTTAGTGACAAGGAACATTTGGTGGAAACCCTTCCGATGCCTGTGCGCGGGGAAGAAACCCGTACATTCTCTCTTGATAGTTTGTTCAATCAGCACAGTAAAACGGCGACTGACCGTAAACTGACGATTGAATTTACCGGAAATCCTGCGTGGTATGCTATTCAGGCATTGCCTTCCTTGAGCCTTCCGGTGAATAACAATGCCATTTCATGGGCTACTGCCTATTATGCGAATACACTGGCTTCATTTATAATGAACAGTCAGCCGCGCATCAAGGCGGTATTCGATAGCTGGAAACTTCAAGGTGGTATAAAAGAAACGTTCTTGAGCAACTTGCAGAAGAATCAGGAAGTAAAGAACATCTTGTTGTCCGAATCGCCGTGGGTGCTCGAAGCACAGACCGAAGAACAACAGAAAGAGCGTATCGCTACGTTGTTCGATTTGAATAATATCCGCAGCAACAATATCGCTGCCTTGACAAGATTGCAGGAATTGCAGAATTCAAGCGGTGCATGGTCATGGTATAAAGGTATGAACAGCAGTAATTATGTTACCGCTTATATTGCAGAATTGAACGCCCGTCTTGCTTTGTTGACAGGTGAGAAGTTGAGCGGAACCGCGCTTACTTTGCAGACTAATGCTCTGAAATATCTGCATCAGTCGGCTTTGGAAGAATACAAGAATATTCTGAAAGAGCAGAAAAAGGGGACGAAGTTCACAGGAGTTTCGGGCAGTATCCTGCAATATCTATATATTATCGCCATTTCCGGTGAACAGGTTCCTGCGGCCAATAAAGTAGCGTATGCTTATTATCTCTCCAAAGTGAAAGAATTGCTTCCGTCGGCTTCGATGGATACCAAGGCTATTGCGGCTATCGTGCTTGATAAGGCGGGACATAAGAAAGAAGCGCAGGAATTTGTCGCTTCCCTGAAAGAGCATCTGACGAAAACGGATGAACAGGGTATGTTCTTCGCTTTCAACGAGAATCCTTACACATGGGGCGGAATGAAGATGCAAGCTCATGTAGATGTGATGGAAGCGTTGGAACTGATTGGTGGCAATAACGATACGGTGGAAGAGATGAAACTTTGGCTGTTGAAGCAGAAGCAGACGCAGCAATGGGATTCACCGGTGGCTACGGCGGACGCTGTGTATGCGTTGCTGATGAAAGGTACCAATCTGCTCGATAATCAGGGTGATGTACGTATCGTGATTGCTAATGAAGTATTGGAAACGGTTTCACCAAGCAAGACTACCGTTCCGGGACTGGGATATATCAAGCGTTCGTTCACACAGAAAGATGTGGTGGATGCCCGCAAGATTGAAGTGGAAAAGAGAAATCCGGGCATTGCGTGGGGAGCTGTATATGCGGAATACGAATCGCCCATTCGTGATGTGAAACAACAAGGCGGTGAGTTGAATGTACAGAAACAGTTGTATGTGGAACGCACGGTCGGTAATACGCCGCAACTGCAACCGATTACGTCGAAGACAGTGCTTCAGGTAGGTGATAAGGTCGTTTCACGGTTGAGCATCCGCGCAGACCGTCCAATGGACTTTGTACAGTTGAAAGACCAGCGTGGCGCTTGCTTCGAACCTATCGGCAGTATCTCCGGCTATCGCTGGAACAACGGTATCGGCTACTATGTGGATATCAAGGATGCTTCCACCAATTTCTTCTTCGACCATCTTGGAAAAGGGGTATATGTGTTGGAATACAGCTACCGTGTGAGCCGTGCAGGTACTTACGAGACGGGGTTGGCAACCATGCAATGTGCCTATGCACCGGAATATGCCACTCATTCCGCTTCGATGACGGTAGAAGTGAAATAATTATTTATTAACGGTGAACGGTCAACGTTCACCGTTAATAATCCTTTCAATCCATACGATATCTCATCTAAAACAGCTACATTTGTGCACCAAAATAAAATGTATCGCATGAAACGTAGTTTACTATCCATATTTTTTCTGCTTTCTGTCGCTTTGGCAGCCGTTGCCCAACCCCGTATCTCTTCGAATAAAGAGACACACAACTTTGGACAAATAGAGTGGAAACGCCCGGTGACAGTGGAATATACAATCACTAATACCGGTAACCAGCCATTGGTTCTCACCAATGTCACCACTTCCTGCGCCTGCTCCGTAGCTGACTGGACGAAGGAACCGATTGCTCCGGGAGCAAAGGGAACGGTGAAGGCTTCCTTTGACGCAAAGGCGTTGGGACGTTTTGAAAAGTCGGTCGGCATATACAGCAATGCTACTCCGAATCTGGTTTATCTGAAGTTTACCGGAGAGGTGGTGCAGGAAGTGAAGGATTTTACAAAGATTCTTCCGTATGCTATCGGGAATATACGCCTGGATCGTGACGAGTTTGCTTTCCCTGATGTATATCACGGTCAGCAACCTTCAATGACTTTCAACATAGCTAACTTGTCCGACCGTCCGTATGAACCGGTATTGATGCATCTGCCCCCTTATCTTAAAATGGAAGCGGAACCGAAAGTCCTGCTGAAAGGAAAGAAAGGAACTGTCAAACTGACCTTGGATGCCAGCCAGTTGAAAGATTACGGTTTGACGCAGACTTCTGTTTATCTTTCCCGCTTCTCAGGTGACAAGGTGAGCGAAGAAAATGAAATCCCTGTTTCTGCCATTCTTCTTCCCGATTTCTCACGTATGACGGCTACGGATTCGCTGAATGCTCCTGCCATACGTATCTCGGAAACGGATATTGACCTGAGTGTACCGTTAATCAAGAAGAAAAAGGCAAGCTATGATATATTGATTGCTAACGCGGGTAAGACTCCGTTGATTATCAGTAAATTACAGGTGTTCAATTCATCAGTAGGGGTAAGCCTGAAGAAAACGGTACTTCCGCCGGATGGAATGACGAAACTGAAAGTGACGATTCGCAAGCGTGATGTGGGTAATAAGAAACATCATTTACGTATTTTGATGATAACGAACGACCCGATGCGCCCGAAAGTCGAAATCAATATCAAACGCTAAATCTTATTTGTCATGGAACATCCTGAAAATAGTGAAGAATACAAGGGACTCGTTGTCAACAAAGGCATTGAGCAACCTTCGTCTGTGAATCCTTACTTGAAACGGAAACCTAAGAAACGTCAACTTTCGGTAGCTGAGTTTGTAGAGGGTATTACAAAAGGCGATGTCACTATATTGAGTCAGGCCGTGACATTGGTGGAAAGTGTGAAGCCTGAACATCAGGCTGTTGCCCAGGAAGTGATAGAGAAGTGCCTGCCTTATTCCGGTAATTCTATCCGGGTGGGTATCAGTGGCGTTCCCGGTGCGGGAAAGAGTACTTCGATTGATGTGTTCGGCTTGCATGTGCTCGAAAAAGGGGGGAAGTTGGCTGTATTGGCTATCGACCCGAGTAGTGAGCGCAGTAAAGGGAGTATTCTGGGAGACAAGACCCGTATGGAGCAGCTTTCCGTACATCCGAAGTCATTTATACGTCCTAGCCCGTCAGCGGGTTCGTTGGGCGGCGTGGCACGCAAGACGCGTGAGACGATTGTGCTTTGTGAAGCTGCCGGATTCGATAAGATTTTTGTGGAAACCGTCGGTGTGGGACAGAGTGAAACGGCTGTTCATTCGATGGTGGATTTCTTCCTGTTGATTCAACTGGCGGGGACGGGGGATGAATTGCAGGGAATCAAACGTGGTATCATGGAAATGGCGGACGGCATTGTGATAAACAAGGCGGACGGTGATAATCTGGAACGTGCAAAATTGGCCGCTACGCAATTCCGCAGCGCTTTGCATCTGTTTCCTGCACCCGAATCAGGTTGGACGCCACAGGTGCTGACCTATTCCGGCTTTTATAACATAGGTGTCAAGGAAGTGTGGGACATGGTCTATGCCTATATGGATTTCGTGAAGAAGAACGGTTATTTTGAATATCGCCGCAACGAGCAAAGCAAATACTGGATGTATGAAAGCATCAACGAGCAACTGCGTGACAGTTTCTATCATAATCCGAAGATTGAAGCGATGCTTCAGGAAAAGGAACGCCAGGTGTTGAGCGGCAACTTGACTTCATTCATCGCCGCGAAGAGTTTGCTCGATACTTATTTTGAAGATTTGAAGTAAGGATACCGGTAAAGCTTGGTGGCGGGAGCCGCTTGCTGAATAAACTTTTTATCTTTAAACTAGAGAAAATACGTTAAAATTTTCGTTTTCATGTAGGACTCTATGCTTTTTGCGTGTATTTATTATAAAGCGGAAAGCATAGATATAGATACATGGCATGAATAATTTTTATCGACTTAAATACCTTATGAACAAAACCTTGTTAACCGGTCTTTTGTGCTGTACCCTGACAACACAAAGTTTTGCAGGCCAACCATTAGAGGGCTTCACGTATGCTTCGGTGAGTGCTCCGGCAGGAAATGAGTGGGAATCTCCCGAAAATCTGGCATTGAATAAGGAACAGCCGCATGCTTATTTCTTTTCATTCCAGAATTTGGAAAGTGCACGTAAAGTATTGCCTGAGAACAGTAAGTTCTGGCAATCACTGGATGGTGACTGGAAGTTCCATTGGGCACCCGATCCTGATGCCCGCCCGAAAGATTTTTATCAGACAGATTTTGATGTTACTTCGTGGGATGTAATCCCCGTGCCGTCCAGTTGGAATATTTATGGTATTCAGAAAGACGGAAGCCGGAAGTATGGAACGCCTATTTATGTCAATCAACCGGTTATTTTCCAGCATAGTGTGAAGGTGGACGACTGGCGTGGGGGAGTGATGCGCACGCCGCCTGCCAATTGGACTACCTATAAAGACCGCAATGAAGTGGGTTCGTTCCGCCGCGATTTTGATATACCGCAGGATTGGGACGGACGGGAAATCTTTATCAGTTTCGATGGGGTGGATTCTTTCTTCTATCTGTGGATTAACGGCAAGTACGTGGGCTTTTCCAAGAACTCACGCAATACTGCTAATTTTAATATCACCCCGTATCTGCAAAAAGGTAAGAACACGGTGGCTGCCGAAGTATATCGCAGTTCAGACGGTTCCTTTCTGGAAGCGCAGGATATGTTCCGTCTGCCGGGCATCTTCCGTACGGTAGCTTTGTATTCGGTTCCTAAGGTTCATTTCCGCGACTTGGTGGCTACTCCCGATTTGGATGCGGCTTATACGGACGGTTCTCTGACTATCAATGCCGATATTCGTAATTTGGATAAGAAAGCGGCCAAGAATTATAAAGTGTATTATTCTTTGTATGCCAACAAGCTCTACTCTGACGAGAATACGTTGGTGGATGGTGTCTTGTCTCCTGTGATAGAGAAGATTGAGCCGAATGAAACGGGGCGGATTCAGACGGTCTTTAACGTAAAAGCTCCGAATAAATGGTCGGCAGAGTTTCCGTATCGCTATACGTTGGTAGCCGAGCTGAAGGACAAGAAAAACAAGACGATTGAGACGGTTTCTACGATTGTGGGATTCCGCAAGGTGGAAATCAAGGATACGCCTGCATCGGCGGATGAATTCGGGCTTGCGGGACGTTATTATTATATCAATGGAAAAACAGTCAAGCTGAAAGGGGTGAACCGCCATGAATCCAATCCGGCGGTGGGACATGCCATCACCCGTGAGATGATGGAAAAAGAGATAATGCTGATGAAACGTGCGAATATCAACCATGTGCGTAATTCTCATTATCCCGATGATCCTTATTGGTATTTCCTGTGTAATAAATACGGCATTTATCTGGAAGATGAGGCGAATATCGAATCACATGAATATTATTATGGCGCTGCTTCCCTTTCTCATCCGGTGGAATGGAAGAATGCGCATGTAGCCCGTGTGATGGAGATGGTACACGCTAATGTGAATAATCCGTCTATCGTTATTTGGTCATTGGGCAACGAAGCCGGGCCGGGTAAGAACTTTGTGGCTGCTTATGATGCGTTGAAGAAGTTTGATTTGTCTCGTCCTGTGCAGTATGAACGTAATAATGATATTGTGGATATGGGCTCTAACCAGTATCCGTCTATCGGCTGGGTACGCGGTGCGGTGAAGGGAAAATATGATATTAAATATCCGTTCCATATTTCGGAATATGCCCATTCGATGGGTAATGCCTGCGGTAACCTGGTGGATTACTGGGATGCGATGGAGTCTACCAATTTCTTCTGTGGTGGCGCTATCTGGGATTGGGTAGACCAGTCTATGTATAATTATGACCCGAAGACGGGCACTCGCTACTTGGCTTATGGCGGTGACTTTGGGGATACTCCTAATGACGGGCAGTTTGTAATGAACGGCATTGTATTCGGTGATTTGGAGCCGAAACCGCAATATTATGAAGTGAAAAAGGTGTATCAGAATATAGATGTAAAAGCGGTTAACCTTGAAAAAGGCATGTTCGAAGTCTTCAATAAGTATTATTTCAAAAACTTGGCGGATGATTATCAATTGGTGTGGTCATTGTACGAGGATGGAAAATCGGTACAAACCAGTCAACCGATGGATATTAATGTAGCGCCTCGTCAACGTATGCAGGTTACGCTGCCTTATAACCAAACTCTTAAAAAGGATGCCGAATACTTTGTAAAAGTGCAGTTTGTCCTGAAAGACAAGATGCCTTGGGCTGCTAAGGATTTTGTGATGGCGGAAGAACAGATTCAAGTCAAAGCGGCTACTGACCGTCCGTCAATCAGTGAAGTGGCTGTTGGTTCAGAAGAACTGAAAAGCCTTGTTGACCCTAAAACAAGGAATGTTCAGATAACAGGAACAGGCTTCGAAGTGAATTTTGATTCACAGACCGGAAGCATCTATAACCTGACTTATGGCGGTGAGAAAGTAATAACAGACGGGAATGGCCCGAAACTGGATGCTCTCCGTGCTTTCACGAATAATGATAACTGGTTCTATCAGCCTTGGTTTGAACATGGCTTGCACAACTTGGTTCATACAGTGAAGGAAGTAACGGTAGTCGGAAAAGATAATACCGTTATGGTGAGCTATACGGTAGAATCTCAAGCTCCGAACGGTGCACGCATCAAAGGCGGCACAAGCTCCGGTAAAAACAGCATTGAGGAACTGACAGACCGGAAGTTTGATAATAACGACTTTAAGTTTACTACCAATCAGATATGGACTGTTTATCAGGATGGTTCTATCGAGTTGCAGGCAAGCATTACTTCCAATCGTTCGAGTCTCGTTCTCCCTCGTTTGGGTTATATGGTGAAAATGCCGCAGCAATATGCAGACTTTACGTATTATGGCCGTGGCCCGATAGATAATTATGCAGACCGCAAGACAGGGCAGTTCATTGAACAATATACCAATACCGTGGCCGGAGAGTTTGTGAACTTCCCGAAACCACAGGATATGGGTAACCATGAGGATGTCCGTTGGTGTGCATTGACCAATCAAGCCGGTAAAGGCGCTATCTTTATTGCTACCGACCGTCTGTCGGCTTCTGCTCTTCAGTATTCTGCTCTCGACCTGATTTTGGCTTCACATCCTTATCAGTTACCGAAAGCAGGTGATACTTATCTGCATTTGGATTGTGCGGTTACCGGATTGGGTGGAAACAGTTGCGGTCAGGGCGGCCCGCTCGTACATGACCGTGTATTGGCAGACCAGCATAATATGGGCTTCATTATCCGTCCTGCGAATAAGGCGGATTTGACTGCTATTGCCAATGTCGCTCCTGCCGGTGAAATACCTCTTTCCATTATACGTGACCGTGCCGGTCGGGTAGAATTGAAGTCTGCGAAGAAGGATGCCGTGATTCTTTATTCACTGAATGGAGAAAAGAAAGCGAACAGGTACACAACTCCTGTTCCGATGCGTGACGGGGGGACTATAAAGGCATGGTATGAACATGACCCGAGAGTAAACGCTACGATGACATTCGAAAAGATAGAAAGTATCCGTACGGAAGTGGTATATGCCAGTAGTCAGGAATCGGGCGATGGTGATGCTTCCAACCTGACGGATAATGACCCGAATACCATTTGGCATACCATGTATTCTGTTACGGTAGCCAAGTATCCGCATTGGGTGGATTTGGATGCAGGAGAGGTAAAGGAAATCAAAGGATTCACTTACCTGCCACGTCAGAACGGAAATAATGGTAATATTAAAGACTACTCCATTCAAGTCAGTATGGACGGAAAAGAATGGGGAACGCCCGTTAAGAAAGGAACCTTTGCCAACAACTCAAAAGAAAAGAGAGTATTGTTCGACAAACCTGTAAAAGCACGCTATATCCGCTTTACTGCGTTGAGTTCGCAGAATGGGCAGGATTTTGCGTCGGGAGCAGAACTTACGATTCTGGCGAACTAAAAGGCTATTCACAGCCATTTATCCTCTTATAAATAAAAAACACCCACGCTACTGTTCAAGATAAATGTAGCGTGGGTGATTTCGTTAAAAAGGGAGTTTTGACAAACTCTCAGGTTTTATAATTCTTTCCCTATCTTCTCGAAATCTGCTTTCGACTTACTTTTAGTTACGATATATACCCCCAGGAATACAAGTACGATAGCCACTCCTTTTTGCCAACCGAAACTTCCGATTCCCATGATAATAGCAGCAATAGTAGCCACAATCGGCTGCATATAATTGTACATGCTGACAACAGTAGGACGAAGTAGTTTCTGCGCAGTCATAATGCAGAGATAAGCGAGGAAGCTGCCACCCAACACCACATAAAGCACTTGTACAATAGCAATCGTGGAAATAGAGGCCCATTGGATAGTGGAAATATCATAATAAGAGAACGGTATATAGCACATAGAAGCATAAACGAACATCCACTTATTGATAGTCACCGCTGAATATTGTTGTGACAATCCCTTGAATACAGTTAAGTAAATGGAGAAACTGATTTGTGCAACCAGGCAAAGTAAGTCGCCAATCAGGCTTCCGTTGCCATTATTTCCCGCCTGACTGCTTATGATAAGAATAAGCGCACCCATAGCACCTACAAAAATCCCCAGTACTTTCTTATTCGTAATCGGCTCTTTCAGATAGATGGCAGCTACAATCATGGTCACAATCGGTAAAGTCGTTGTAACAATCGAAGCGTCGATAGGTGAAGTCATCGACAGTCCGAAAATAAATACTCCTTGGTTGAATACTAAAGCGAATAGTGAAGCGAAGAATATTTTAAGCATATCCCGATGATTCACGTGTTCCTGCTTGCAAAATATAGAAAGTAACCAAAAAGCGGCTGCTGCACCCACCATACGAAAAGTTGTAACGGAAAGGGCGGAAAACTCCTGAAGAGCCGATTTTCCGATAGGAGCCATCAACCCCCACATAATGTTAGCTGTAAGTGCAAATAGATGACCGTGCAGATTCTTGCTATTGTTCATGTTGATAAGATTTAGTTTGCGATATATTTTCTTAATAGAATAACATCTGAAAAGAGAAAACGGTTGCAAAGGTAGTTTTTTATTCTTGTATTTTCTGAATTTGATGAGTTTGCTAGCCACTTTGTCATATGATTTATTTATATTTGCCTTGATTAATACTGAATATTATGGAACAACAGGCTAATTATATCCGTCGTATCGAAATCCACGGACTATGGGAACGCTTTAATATAGGATGGGATTTACGTCCCGATGTGAACATTCTTTCCGGCATCAACGGAGTGGGGAAGACCACCATTCTGAACCGTTCCGTCGGCTATCTCGAAGAACTTTCCGGTGAAATGAAAAGTGACGAAAAGAACGGAGTACGTCTTTTCTTTGACAATCCCGAAGCAACCTATATACCCTACGACGTCATCCGGAGCTACGACCGTCCCCTGATAATGGGAGACTTCACCGCCCGCATGGCCGATAAGAACGTAAAGTCCGAACTGGACTGGCAACTCTATCTCCTGCAACGCCGCTACCTCGACTACCAGGTCAACATCGGCAACAAAATGATAGAAATGCTTTCCAGTAACGATGAAGAAGAACGTCGCAGGGCTGCCACCCTGTCCATAGCCAAACGCCGTTTTCAGGATATGATTGACGAACTTTTCAGCTACACCCGCAAGAAGATAGATCGCAAACGTAACGATATTGCCTTCTATCAGGACGGCGAACTGCTGTTTCCCTACAAACTTTCTTCCGGCGAAAAGCAAATGCTCGTCATCCTGCTCACCGTACTCGTGCAGGACAACAGCCATTGCGTACTCTTTATGGACGAACCGGAAGCCTCTCTTCATATAGAATGGCAACAAAAACTGATAGCCATGATACGTGAACTGAATCCGAACGTACAGATCATCCTGACCACCCATTCACCTGCCGTCATCATGGAAGGCTGGCTGGATGCCGTGACGGAAGTAAGTGATATTTCAACGGAAGCGAACGGATTTAAAGTATCCCCGCTCATTAACCATTAATCATTAGTCACTAATCACTAAACCGTTAATCACTATCTACATGGCAACTTCACTACGAGATAACCTGACTTCTTCATACTTCAACGCAGCCCACAAGCTCTACTCGAAGAAAGCCCGTCGTCGCATCATAGCTTACGTAGAAAGCTATGACGACATCGCTTTCTGGCGTACCCTGCTCGAAGAGTTTGAAGATGACGAGCACTATTTCCAGGTGATGCTTCCCTCGGCCAACTCCCTCGCAAAAGGGAAAAAGATGGTTCTCATGAACACACTGAACACAGCCGAACTGGGAAGAAGCCTGATAGCCTGCGTAGACAGCGACTATGATTTCCTGTTGCAGGGCGCAACCAATACATCCCGCAAAATCAACCGGAACAGATACATATTCCAAACCTACACGTATGCCATTGAAAACTATCATTGCTTTGCCGAAAGCCTACATGAAGTATGCGTGCAAGCTACATTGAACGACCGCTTCATCTTCGATTTCAATGCCTATCTGAAACGGTATTCCGAAATCGTATATCCTCTTTTCCTGTGGAACGTGTGGTTCTACCGCCAACGGGATACCTATACTTTCCCGATGTACGACTTCCACACTTATACTGCCTTGCGGGAGATAAGCATCAAGCATCCAGAAAAGAGCCTGGAAGATTTGCAGCGGCGCGTCAACCAAAAACTGTCGGAACTGAAAAAGCGTTTTTCCCGTAGCATCAACCAAGTGAATGCGCTGGGTAATGAACTGAGAGAATTGGGGTTGATGCCGGAAACCACCTATTTATATATGCAGGGACACCATGTCATGGATAGCGTGGTCATGAAACTTCTGACTCCCGTATGTACGGTGCTGCGCCGGGAACGTGAACAGGAAATCAAACGATTGGCCGAACATAATGAACAATTCAAGAATGAACTGACTTGCTATCAGAACAGTCAGGTGAATGTGGAAATCATGCTGAAGAAGAACGTAGCTTACAAACGGCTGTTCCACTATGACTGGCTGAGACAAGATATACATGAATATTTAGAAAAAGGGAAATAAAAACTAAAAAGAAAAAGAGAGAAAACAGCTTATGGAAGAAGTAAAAGAAGTGATAAATACAGTGCCTGTTGCACTGGTGGATGGAGAGACGCAAGATATCGGTAATGCAATGATGCAAGGCGTGAACGATACCTTGTTGTCAATGGGAGTGGATGAAGTGTGGGCGGATAAGATTGATAACTTTATCATATTACTGATTATCATTGGTGTAGCTCTGTTGGCTAACCTGATTTGCCGTAAGATTATCCTGCGCACGGTATCCAGGCTGGTGAAACAAACGAAAGCCACTTGGGACGACATTGTATTTAATGACAAAGTAATGGCGAACGTCAGCCGGATGGTTGCACCGATATTAATCTATATTGCTATCCCTATCGCATTCCCCGACCATGTGGATTCCGCCCTGCTCGACTTCCTTCGCCGGCTCTGCCTGATTTACATACTTGCCGTATTCCTTCGTTTCGTGAGTGCCTTGTTTACTGCCGTCTATCTGGTGTACAGCGCCCGCGAGCAATATAGGGACAAACCTCTGAAAGGACTTCTGCAAACAGCGCAAGGCATTCTCTTCTTTGTAGGAGCTATCATTATCATCAGTATCCTGATAAAGCAGAATCCAGCGGTGTTGCTGACCGGACTCGGCGCTTCCGCCGCCGTCCTGATGTTGGTTTTCAAAGACAGTATCATGGGCTTTGTTTCCGGCATACAGCTTTCCGCCAATAATATGTTGAAAGTAGGAGACTGGATTACGATGCCGAAATATGGTGCCGACGGAACAGTGATAGAAGTTACATTGAATACGGTCAAAGTACGCAACTTCGACAATACCATCACCACCCTTCCCCCTTACCTGTTGGTCAGCGACTCTTTCCAAAACTGGCAGGGGATGCAGGAATCCGGTGGCCGTCGTGTGAAGCGTTCCATCAATATAGACATGACCAGCGTACGCTTCTGCACACCGGAAATGCTGGCGAAGTACCGGAAGATACAAATATTGAAAGACTACGTGGACGAAACGGAGAAAGTGGTGGAAAACTATAATAAAGAACATGATATTGATAACTCGGTGTTAGTAAACGGTCGCCGGCAGACCAATCTGGGAGTTTTCCGCGCCTATCTCACCAATTATCTGAAGAACCTGCCCACCGTCAATCAGGACATGACTTGCATGGTGCGTCAGCTCCAGCCTACCGAAACCGGTATTCCGTTGGAACTTTATTTCTTCTCCGCCAATAAAGTCTGGGTTGCCTACGAATGCATACAGGCAGATGTCTTCGACCATGTACTTGCCATCATCCCCGAGTTTGACTTGCAGGTGTTCCAAAATCCTTCGGGAGCGGACTTGCGCCGGATAGGCGTAAAGATAGAGAACTGACAAGCACGATAAGAACAAGCAATATTCCGATAAAATCATAATAAACTACTTATATCATGAACACACCGTTACCTAACCAAATTATCCGCGAGATTACTCCTTTGTCCGACAAAGACTGTTTTTACATTGCGGAACGCTATAAGACTGAATTTACTTATCCCATCCACAACCATTCCGAGTTTGAACTGAACTTCACGGAGAAAGCGGCGGGAGTAAGGCGGGTGGTAGGAGATTCATCCGAAATAATAGGCGACTACGATTTGGTCTTGATAACGGGCAAGGACTTGGAACACGTTTGGGAGCAGAACGAGTGCCACTCCAAAGAGATACGGGAGATTACGATTCAGTTCTCTTCTGACCTCTTCTTCAAGAGTTTCATCAATAAGAACCAGTTCGACTCCATCCGCCGGATGCTGGACAGGGCGCAGAAAGGACTGGCTTTCCCGATGTCCGCCATACTCAAAATATATCCGTTGCTGGATACGTTGGCTTCCGAGAAGCAGGGGTTCTATGCAGTCATCAAGTTTATGACGATTCTCTATGAGCTTTCTCTTTTCGAAGAAGAAGCCCGTACCCTGTCCAGTTCGTCTTTCGCCAAGATAGACGTCCATTCGGACAGCCGTCGGGTGCAGAAAGTGCAGGAATATATCAATCTGCATTATCAGGAAGAGATTCGCCTGGGGCAGTTGGCAGCTATGGTCGGAATGACGGATGTGTCGTTCAGCCGGTTTTTCAAGTTGCGCACAGGCAAGAACCTTTCCGATTATATCATTGATATCCGTCTGGGGTTCGCTTCCCGCTTGTTGGTGGATTCCACCATGTCGATAGCCGAAATCTGTTACGAGTGCGGATTCAACAACCTTTCCAATTTCAACCGTATATTCAAAAAGAAGAAATCTTGCTCTCCCAAAGAGTTCCGCGAGAACTACCGAAAGAAGAAAAAGCTTATCTAGTGCATTCCTGCGAAACGTTTATCGCGTTAAGAACCAACGCAATAGAGTTTCCTATAGTTTCCTTGTAAGGAAACGTCCGTTTCCCGTAGATGATACTGTCGTTTCCTTACTGGGATACGCTCGTTTCCCGTAATGGATACCGGCGTTTCCCTATAAGGAAACGGAGCTGCCATTAGCGCATTAAAAAACAGGCTTGAGTGTATTAAGAAAAAGGCTCTTATCTTAACGTCAGTTCGATATAAACTTAAGTAATCCCGTAACAAGAATGCAATCGTTCTTTCAACTGATTGTATTTCCTTCGTCTTCACATTGTAATCCCTGCCCTCTACCTTTGCCGACGTAATCAAAACGTATAGCAAAGTTAGATGAAAAAACAATTTCTAATCCGAATTTCAGTTGCAGCCTTCTTCTGCCTGTTGTGTGTACTTCCCGCGTTGGCTGCCAATATCAAGATTAAAGGGGCTGTGAAAGACAAGCTGTCCAAGGAACCTTTGATAGGAGCTACCATACGGCTGATAGGAACTCAAACCGGTGCAGTGACCGATATGGACGGTAATTTTGAATTGAACGACCGCGGACTTCTGGAAGGAATATATGATGTTGAAATCAAATATATAGGATATAAAGAAGTACGCCGCAAAGTCCGTGTGGAAAATGGGAAACTGGTGATGCTGAACCTCGAACTGGAAACCGACGCGCAAGAACTTGCCGACGTGGTGGTCGTAGCGAAGAAGAACCGCGAGAACGAAAATATGCTCTTGCTCGAACAGCAGAAAGCAGTCATTGCCGTACAGTCCGTCAGCGTGAAGGAACTTTCCCGCAAAGGAGTCTCGGACGCGGAAGGTGCTGTGACCAAAGTTTCCGGTGTATCCAAACAGGACGGCGTGAAGAACGTCTTTGTCCGTGGACTGGGCGACCGCTACAACGCAACTACCTTCAACGGCTTCTCCCTTCCTTCCGAAGACCCCGAATACAAGAATATCTCCCTCGACTTTTTCGGCACGGATATTATCCAGTCCGTAGGCGTGAATAAGGCATTCAGCGCAGGCGGCAGTAGTGATGTCGGCGGAGCGGCCATCGACATCGTATCCAAAGAACTGACAGGCGGCGGAAACTTCGGCTTCTCCCTTTCCGGCGGACTGAATACGCAGACCGTATCATCCGACTTTCTTAAAATGGACGGAGTCAACTTCATGGGCTTTGCCAACCGCACCGAACCTACCGACGAAACCTCATGGGGCTTCAAGAACAAGCTGAACCCTTCCGAACAACATCTTCAAATCAACAGAAGTTACAGCATTTCCGGTGGAAAACGCTTCTATGTGGGCAAGGACAAGAACCCGCTCTCTTTCTTCCTGACTGCCGGACATACGACGGACTATCAGTACACCGACGAAACCATACGCAACACGACCACTGGCGGTACTGTCTACAAAGATATGAATGGAAAGAAATCGACGGAGAATATCAGCCAACTGGCACTTGCCAATGTGGACTACGATATGCAGAACCGCCACCATGTCAGCTATAACTTTATGATGATACACGCCAACACCCAGTCGGTAGGCGACTACAACGGCAAGAACTCCATCTTTAGCGACGACCATGAGAACCTGGGATTTACCCGCCGCCAACAAACGAATGACAATCTGCTGATTGTCAATCAGCTAATGACCAACTGGGGACTGACTAAATCAATCAGTCTGGACGCCGGCGCTTCCTATAATATAGTGAAAGGCTACGAACCTGACCGCCGCATCAACAACCTGACAAAAGCGGAAAACGGATACACCTTGCTTAGAGGTAATTCCCAACAACGATATTTCTCCGCTTTGGATGAAAACGACCTGAATGTAAGGGCCGGCCTTGTCTATCGGCTGAAAGATAATATAGAAGAAATCTCGAACATCCGTCTTGGCTATACAGGCCGGTTTGTAGATGATAACTTCCGAGCAACGGAATACAACCTCACCGTAGGACGCGTTTCCACCATCCCTTCTTTGGACGATTTCTCGCTCGACGATTACTACAATCAGGAGAATCTTTCTTCCGGCTGGTTCGAGATACAGAAGAACCTGGATGAATATACGGTAACGAAGAATATCCATTCGACCTATGCGGAAGCTGTTTACCAGTTCAATCCCCGTTGGATTGTAAATCTGGGAGTGAAATATGACAAGGTAGACATGGAAGTAGACTATAATGTAAACCGTGGCGGTTCTAAAGGAAGCAACAAGATTCAGAAAGACTACTTCCTGCCCAGCTTGAATCTCAAATACAATCTGAACGATAAACACTCCCTACGTTTGGGCGCAAGCAAGACTTATACGCTGCCGCAAGCAAAGGAAATCTCCCCCTACCGCTATGTCGGCGTGAACTTCAACAGTCAGGGGAACCCCCATCTGAAACCTTCGGACAACTACAACCTCGACCTGAAATGGGACTTCAATCCCAGTCCGACCGAATTGATTTCGCTGACCGCTTTCTATAAACTTATCAAGAACCCGATTTCACGTATCGAAGTGGCAAGCGCCGGCGGATACCTCTCTTACGAGAATATAGCGGACGAAGCGACCGTGGCCGGAGTGGAAGTGGAAATACGCAAAAACCTGTTTGTCCGCCCGCTGGGCAGCGCCGCGAACGGAATGAACAAATTCTCCTTCGGACTGAACGGCTCATATATCTATACGAACGCGAAAATGCCTTTGGCTACGGTAACTACCGGTTCGCAACTGGAAGGAGCCGCCCCCTGGATTGCCAACTTCGACCTCTCCCATACATTCACGAAAGGAGAACGCAGCTTCATCAATACATGTGTGCTCAACTACGTGAGCGATAAAATCTATACGATAGGTACGCAAGGCTATCAGGACATCATGGAACGGGGAATCGTAACCCTTGACTTTGTATCCCAAGCCAAACTGAACAAATACCTGTCGCTCAACCTGAAAGCCCGCAATCTGCTGAATCCTTCGTATAAGTTGAGCCGGAAGGCGAATGAAAGCGGAGAGAAAATAACGCTGGGCGACTACAAAAAAGGAATAAATATAAGCCTGGGAGTGTCGTGCACATTCTGAACCGGGTGAAGAAATAAGATTATTAACTAATAATGAAAGCAAAATGAAAAGATTGTTTGTGAACTTTATGACATGTGCCGCAATGGCAACTGCGATTACACTGACTGCATGTAGCAGTGATGGTGACGGCAACGGTGATGACAATGGAAATGGTGGAAACGGTGGCGGAACAGGTAGTTCTATCGTAGTAGGCGAGAACATCCTGTCGGGAACACTGACTGGAGAGCAGACGCTCGAATCTAAGGAATATATCCTGAACGGGACTGTAATCATTGAAAACGGCGGTCGCCTGAATATCCCTGCCGGAACTACGATTAAAGCCCGTGAAGGTTTCAGCAGTTATCTTCTGGTAGCGCAAGGCGGTAAGCTTTATGCCGACGGAACAGCTGAAAAACCTATCATCTTTACCGCCAACACCACAAGTCCCAAATCCGGCTACTGGGGTGGAATCATTATCAACGGTAAAGCTCCTATCTCCGGTTCGAGCGCGGACAAGAGCGATACGGGCCTGACTGAGATAGACAACAACTATAAGTATGGCGGCAATGTGGATAATGACAATTCCGGTTCATTGACTTACGTACAAATCTGCTATGCCGGTGCCCGTTCCACCGCTGATATCGAACACAACGGATTGACGCTGAATGGCGTAGGTAACGGCACGAAGATTGAAAACATCTACGTGCTCGAAAGTGCCGACGATGCCATCGAATTCTTTGGCGGAACAGTCAATGTAACCAACCTGCTGGCTGTAAATCCGGACGATGATATGTTCGACTTCACGCAAGGATATTCAGGTACATTGAAGAATTGCTATGGTGTTTGGGAAAGCGGTTATAACAGTACGGAAGCAGACCCTCGCGGTATTGAAGCCGACGGTAACCTGGACGGTCTTTATCCCGACCACCTGCGCCAGTCCGACTTTGTAGTCGAGAACATGACGATTGTGAACAATGCTGCCAATACCATGGACAATGTAGACCGTATGCAGGACGTGATTAAGATTCGCCGCGGTGCGAAAGCGACTATCAAGAACGTATTGGTGAAAGGTACCGGTGGTACAATCGACCTGATCGATATGAGCGACAGCAAAGGCGCAGGTAACGCGGCTTCAAGTATCAGCATCACCAACTCATTACAGTTCAAGACCAAGTTGAACGGTGTGTTGAACACATTCGAAGAAGCGGCAGGAAACACAGGTGCGGATGCTTCCTTGTTCTCCTGGACAGGATACGACTTATCAGCTTTCTGATATAGAACATAGAACAGAGGTTTGTTATTTTACTCAATCGGCATGAGGGGATTTGCGACAAGTAGATTCTCTCATGCCCTGTCTTTATTCTTTTATGTTCTTTTTTATAGGTAATATTTAGGTCTTTATGGTTTCGGTGATTTCCTTTTTAGTATATTTGTCGACCTATATATTGTACACCAATTAAAATATGCAAACAGACTACGAACGATATCGTAAAATGTCTTCCCTGGCTCAAATCGGATGGTGGGAAGCAGACATAACAGCAGGGTATTACCTATGTTCGGATTATCTTTGTGACCTCTTGGGATTAGAGGGTGATACCATTTCTTCTTTGGATTTTCTCAATTTGATACGTGAGGATTATCGGGAGCAGATTGCGCAGGAGTTTTGGGCGAATTCTTCCATTCATAAGGACTTTTATGAACAGACATTTCCTGTTATCACTCCCGGGTATGGTGAGGTCTGGCTTCACACCCGTCTGGCTTTTCGTGAGAAAGGTACGGGAAATGATGGCGGGGACAAGTCTTTCGGAATCATTCAGCGGGTGGAAGCTCCCAAGGATGTGGAGCAAAGGAATGCGCTGATACGTGTAAACAATCTGCTTCGCCGCCAAAACTATATTTCCCAGTCTTTACTCCGTTTTCTGCGGGATGAGGAAGTGGAGTCCTGTATAACGGAAATCCTGAAAGATATATTAAACCTGCATGCCAACCGTGGACGCGTTTATATTTTTGAGTACGATGAAACTTGTACTCATCATAGTTGTACCTATGAGGCTACTTCCGAAGGAGTATCGGAAGAGAAAGAGAGTTTGCAGCATATTCCCACTTCCCAGTCAAGGTGGTGGAGCCGGCAGATATTATCCGGCAAGCCTATCATCTTGGATTCATTGAAGCAATTGCCCGAAGGGGCTGTGGACGAATATGATATTCTTTCAGCACAAGGAATCAAGTCATTGATGGTAACCCCTTTAATGGCGGGCGACCACGTTTGGGGCTATATGGGAGTGGACTTGGTGGAATCTTACCATGAATGGAGCAATGAAGATTACCAGTGGTTTTCTTCGCTGGCCAATATTATCAGCATTTGCATCGAACTGCGGAAAGCGAAAGATAAGGTAATCAGCGAACAGGCCTTTATGAATAATCTTTTCAGTTATATGCCGATGGGGTATATACGTCTGTCGATTATCCGTGACGGGAACGGGAAGCCTTGTGATTACCGGTTGACGGATGCCAATAATGCCTGTAGCAGATTCTTCGGCCATTCTCCGGAACAATATTTCGGTCGTCTGGCTTCTGAACTGCATACTGATTACAAGCAGAAACTGGAATTTTTAATGGATGTCCTCAATAGCCGTTCATACTTGGAAAGAGATGAATATTTTCCCATGACGGGACTTTATACTCACTGGATTCTTTATTCGCCGGAAAAGGATGAAGTGATCGGGCTCTTCCTCGATTCTACTGAAACGGTAAAGGCGAATATGGCTTTGGATCGCAGTGAAAAACTCTTCAAGAACATTTTCGCCAACATACCGGCAGGAGTCGAAATATATGATAAGGACGGTTATCTGCTCGATTTGAATAATAAAGACCTTGAGATATTCGGCGTGGCTGATAAGTCGGACGTGATTGGAGTCAATTTCTTTGAGAATCCGAATGTTCCGCAGGAGATACGTGACCGGGTACGTAATGAAAACTTGGTCGACTTCCGGATTAATTATTGCTTCGAACATGTGGGTAAGTATTATCATACGAATCGCGCCAATATTATTGCCCTGTATTCAAAGGTTACCAAACTATATGATAAAGAAGGCAACTTCAACGGGTATATCCTGATTAGCATAGATAATACGGAACGGCTCGACGCCATCAACCGTATCCGTGATTTTGAGAACTTCTTCCTGATGATTTCAGATTACGCGAAAGTGGGCTATGCCAAATTGAATCTTCTTGACCGGAAAGGATATGCCATCAAGCAATGGTATAAGAACTTGGGAGAGGAAGAAGATATTCCTTTGAGCGAAGTTGTGGGAGTGTATGGTAAAATGCATCCCGATGACCGTCAGCGTATACTGGACTTTTATGACGAAGTCAGACAGGGAAAGAGACGGCATTTCCAGGGAGAAATGCGTATTCACCGTTCCGGCACGAAGAATGAGTGGAACTGGGTAAGCAGCAATGTGGTGGTTACCGCTTATGAACCGGAGAATAACGAAATAGAGATTATCGGCATCAATTATGATATTACGGAACTGAAGGAGACGGAAGCCGAACTGATTCAGGCACGTGACAAAGCGGAAATGATGGATCGCCTGAAAAGTGCTTTCCTTGCCAACATGAGCCATGAGATTCGTACTCCGCTGAATGCGATTGTCGGCTTTTCCGACCTGTTGGTGGAAAACGAGGATATAGAGGAACGACGGGAATATATTAAAATCGTACGGGAGAATAATGATTTGCTGCTCCAGTTGATTTCGGATATACTCGACTTGTCGAAGATTGAAGCGGGTACGTTCGAGTTTACGAATGGAGATGTGGACGTGAATCTGTTGTGTGAGGATATTGTCTGTTCCATGCAGATGAAGATGGTGAAGGAGACTGTGCAGTTGGTACTCGACCCTCATCTTCCGGTTTGCCGTATTATCAGTGACCGTAACCGTATCCATCAGGTTATTTCCAACTTCGTCAACAATGCCATCAAGTTCACTTCCGAAGGAAGCATCCGCGTGGGTTACAAACTGAAAGGGGAAGAACTGGAATTCTATGTTCAGGACACGGGTATAGGAATAGAGAAGGAGCAATTGCCGCATATCTTCGAGCGTTTTGTGAAACTCAATTCTTTTGTGCATGGTACGGGATTGGGACTTTCCATCTGTCAAAGTATCGTGGAACAACTGGGTGGAAAAATAGGTGTTGACTCTGAAGTGGGAAAAGGCTCGCGGTTCTGGTTTACAATTCCCGATGTGATTGTGACGGAAGAAGCGCTTGCGTAAGGCAAAAGGATATATAAACATAAAAATGGTCTTGATCATCGCCGGTATGAACCGGCATTGAATCAAGACCATTTTTTATTGGGATATGTCTGTCTTTCGGATGTATCCGCTTAGATTCCGAACGATAGTTTGTCGATAGACTGATATACGATACTTGCGATACCCAGTCCGATAATCCCCAACGTACAAAGTGCGAGTCCCCATTTCGTGCAACGGTCGCTGCGGAAAGCAGGGATCGGATTGTCGGAAGGAGTGATATACATCGCTTTTACAATCAGCAAATAGTAGTACAGAGAAATCACCGTGTTTACCAATGCAATGAATACCAACAGATGGAAGCCTGCATCGAAAGCAGCCATAAAGATAAAGAACTTGGAGAAGAATCCGGCAAACGGCGGGATACCTGCCAGTGAGAACAAAGACAGGGTCATAAGGAACGCTATTTTCGGATTCGTCTTGTAAAGTCCTGCATAATCTTCGAGCGTGAACTTCTGGCTGCGCAGGGCTACGATAGTAATCACGGCGAATACTCCGAGGTTGGCAGCGGCATATACAAGTACGTAATATACCAGTGCCGTCATTCCCTGTGCCGTACCACCAATCACGCCAAGCATAATATATCCGGCCTGTGAGATACTGGAGAATGCCATCAGACGTTTCAGGTTCTGCTGGCGGATGGCGAATATATTGGCAATGGTGATAGATGCGATAGTCACCCAGTAAAGCACTTCCTGCCAGTCGTTTATCATCGGTGCGAATACTTTAATAAGGATAGCCAGCAGAACGAAAGCTGCCGAACCTTTGGATACGACACTCAGATAAGCGGTGACTGTACTCGGTGCACCTTCATATACGTCCGCTGTCCACAGGTGGAACGGAACGAGCGACAGTTTGAATGCCATGCCCGTGAAGAAGAAGACGAATGCCATAATCTGCAACGGATTTCCGTCGATATGGGCGGGAAGGTCGTCAAAGTACAATGTTCCGGCAGAACCGTAAATCATGGACAGACCGAATAGCAACAGTGCGCTGGAGAAGAGGGCGGTAAGGATATACTTGGCTCCCGCTTCGGCAGAGTTGTGGCGGTATTTGTCGAAGGCAATCAGGGCGGCCATCGGGATAGATGCCGTTTCCAGTCCGATGAAGAACATCAGGAAGTGTCCGGCGGAAATCATGAGATACATGCCGAACAGGGTGGAGAGTGTCAGTACATAGAACTCACCTTGTTTGAAGGAAGTATCTTCACGTTTCATCCATTCGTGTGCCATCAGGAAGACAATCAGTGTACCTATATTCAGGATTGATTTGACAACCGTATGCATGGGTACGTAGTGATACATACCACCGAATACGTCGGCAGCAGTTCCCGGAACGAAGTTGATAGCCGTATGAATTGCCATCAGAATGACAGGTAACATGGTGTTCAGCCGTGCCTTCCCATCATTTTTGTGTGCGTCCGGGCTCATGAAGAGGTCAGCCAGAAACAGTAGTATCAGGACAACTACGAGCGACAGCTCTTCTCGCATATGTAGAAATTGTGAATAATCCATATTGTAATTTACTATTTAACGATTTACAATTTACTAGTTAGGGTATCAGTTGTGAGACAACCGGCAATACGCTTTCACCAATCATGTGGCTGACCCAGAAAGGAGCCATACCCAGTCCGGCTACACAAACAATGAGGCAGATGACTGCTACGCGCTCGTCCCAGGTTGCATCCGTTAGTTCGAGGTGGTGCTTGTTGGTGCAGGTTCCGTACAGAATTTTACCTACCAGACGCAGGATGTAGACTGCTGTTATCACAATGGAAGAGCAGGCGATGATAGTCAGTGTGCGGTGAAATACGTCATTGTTCTGGAAAGAACCGACGAAGATGGTCATTTCGGCAATAAAACCGCTCAGACCCGGCAAACCGAGGTTGGCAAGACCGGCAATCACGTAACATACGCTGAGGAACGGCATAATCTTCATCAGGCCGGCAAGCTCGCGAACGTCACGGGTGTGGGTACGTCCGTAAATCATACCGATAAGGGCGAAGAACAAGGCTGTCATCAATCCGTGCGAAAGCATCTGAAGGATAGCTCCCGTCGCTGCTGTCTGATTGAGCATCAGGATAGCGAAAAGAACCAGTCCGCAGTGGGATACGGAAGAATAGGCATTAATATATTTCAAGTCGGTCTGTACGCAAGCGGAGAAAGCTCCGTAGACAACAGAGATACCTGTCAGTATCAGGAATATCCAGGAAAGTTCATTAGCTGCTTCCGGCATCAGGTACATGGCGATGCGGAAACATCCGTAACCACCCAGTTTCATCAATACTCCGGCATGAAGCATGGACACGGCTGTCGGGGCGGAAGCATGACCGTCGGGACTCCACGTATGGAACGGGAAAAGAGCGCCCAGCACGCCAAAGCCGAGGAAAGTCAGCGGAAACCAGATGCATTGCTGTGCAAAAGGTATATTGTGCAGTTGCGCGATTTCAAGCAAGTTCATGGTGGTAGCTCCCGAACCGAAGTAGATTCCGAGAATACCGATCAGCAGGAAGGCGGAACCGCCCATCAGCATCAGCGTCAGTTTCATGGCGTAGTATTCCTTGCGTCCCGAACCCCATACACCGATTAACAGGTACATAGGTATCAGCGCTATTTCGTAGAACATAAACATGGTGAACAAGTCTACGGAGATAAAGAACCCGAATACTCCCATCGACAGCAGGGTGAACCAAAGGAAATATTCTTTAGTCAGCGGTTGCAGGCGCCAGGAAGCAAATGTTCCGGTGAATACGATGATGGCGGACAGTAACAGCATGGCTACCGAGATTCCGTCAACGCCTACCGAGTATGAGATATGAAGAGGTGCATACCAAAGGGTATCTGCACGGAATAGCATTTCTGCTGTGTTACCGGCACTACGCTCTCCCAAATACATGAATGTAAGTACGACAGAGGCAATCAGAAGTGCCGATGCGCCAGTAACCATAACCCCCCGGATGGCTTTGATTCCTTGTGCTGCCCAAAGTCCGGCAAGCATCAATAAGGGGATAAGTACGAATATTGATAAGAAATTCATATCGTTCTGTGCTTTATAAGATTAATAGTAGGATAAGTGCCAGTGCACCGCAAAGGAACACATACGCATACTGCTGTACCTGGCCACTCTGCAAACCACGGATTTCGTCGCTTGTAGTATTGGTTGCCCATGCCAGGAAGTCAAAGAATCCATCCACTACATGACGATCCCACCAAGCGATAGGAGCGGAGATGCAGCGGAAGATATGCTTGTGCGTAATGAACTGGTATATATCATCAATATAGAAACGATTATAAGCAGCCTTGTGCAATCCCTTGAACTGTTTAGCCAGTGAATCGGCAACAGGCTGTTTGGCATTCTTGTACATCCAGGTCGCGATTGCAATAGAAATAATAGCAATAACAACGCTTGTGATAGCTACCGACGGGTCAAGATGAATGGAATAAGATTCGCCGTTCGAACTGATAAAGTGTCCGAAAGGAATAAATCCTGCTCCACAAGTAACGGCTGCCAGGAACATCAACGGGAAAGTCATAGATAAAGGACTTTCATGTGGTGTGTGATGTGCATGCAACTCTTTGTTTTCTTTCCCCCAGAAGATACCGTAGTATAGGCGAAACATATAGAAAGCAGTCATAGCAGCAATTACCGTCATTACCCAACCCATTACAGGACTGTATTGGAAGCAGGCTGCCAAAATCTCATCTTTTGAGAAGAAACCGGAGAATGGGGGAATACCCGCAATGGCAAGACAGGCAATCAGGAATGTCCAGTGAGTGATAGGCATATATTTGCGTAATCCGCCCATAGCCGACATTTCATTGGAGTGTACCGCATGGATAATGCTACCTGCACCCAGGAAGAGCAATGCTTTGAACATGGCGTGTGTGAAAAGGTGGAACATGGATGCCATATATCCCAATCCGCCTTCGTGCGGATTCATCGAAGTACAAACGCCCAAAGCTACCATCATAAAACCAATCTGCGAGATAGTAGAAAAAGCGAGCACACGCTTGATGTCCGATTGTACGCAGGCTACACTTGCCGCGTAGAAAGCAGTAAATGCACCTACCCATGCTACCATATGTAATGTATTCGGAGCATAAGCGATGAAAAGCGGGAACATACGTGCCACCAGATAAACTCCGGCAACTACCATCGTAGCCGCATGAATCAATGCGCTGACCGGAGTCGGGCCTTCCATAGCGTCGGGCAACCAAATGTGCAACGGGAACATCGCACTCTTACCGGCACCACCCACGAACATCAGTCCGAGAGCTAACGGAAGCATCGCAGCTCCACCGCTTACCAACGATACCGTATCGGGAGTGAAACCGAACGTTCCGCCATAATATCCGTAAATCAGGATACCGATAAGGAAGCCTAAGTCAGCAAAACGAGTGACGATAAATGCTTTCTTGGAAGCGGAAATTGCGGCAGGTTTTGTGTAGTAGAATCCGATTAATAAATAAGAACTTACACCCACCAACTCCCAAAAGAGATACATTTGGAAGATATTTGTAGCTACCACCAATCCCAGCATAGACATGGTAAACAGGGAAAGGAAAGCATAATAACGTTGAAAACCAGTCTCGCCTTTCATGTAGCCGAAAGAGTAGATATGCACCATCAGCGACACGGTGGAGATGACAATCAACATCATCACAGATATAGGATCGAGCAGGATACCCAGGTCGAAGTGTAATGTCTCTGTAAAAGGAAGCCACGTGAAGTTATAAGGTATCAATGTGGCAAATGTTCCGTCTTCCAGTCTCGGGGCGGAGAAATATTGGAAAGCAGTCACGTAAGACAGTACCGCTACCGTTCCCAGTACCAAAGTACCGATGATACCCGCCGTCCGATGCGACATCCATTTTCCCCCGATTCCCAGTATAAGGAAAGAGAAGAAAGGAAGAAGGAGTATTAGAATTGTTAGTTCCATACAGTTTTATTTAATTACTTGTTTTATTGTTACTTATACTATAATATCTTGCGGAATCATCCGAATGGAAACCGGGAAGTGGCATCTTGCCACCGCCTTGGTACTACCATTTTAGTTCGTCAAGGTTGCGGACTTGGATGCTTCGGATGTTACGGTAGATGTTTATCATAATGGCTATTGCTATTGCGGTTTCAGCAGCCGAAATGGCGATAGAGAATAGTGCAAAGAAATAGCCTTCCATTCCTCCCGGAAAGAGAAAACGGTTGAACACGGCGAAGTTGATGTCCGTGGCGTTCAGCATTAGCTCCACAGAAATCAGGATAGCCAGTGTATTCCGGCGGGTAAAGAATCCATAGATTCCTGCAAACATCATGATAGTAGAAACTACCAGATAATATTCCATGTGTATCATAATGGTATACTTTTAATTTCTAATCTTTAATTTTAATTCTCCTTATCTCTTACGTGCAATCATAATACCACCGATAATACATGCCAGTAACAAGATACTGACTGCTTCGAAAGGCAATATATAACCGTATTTGTCGCTACTTAGCAGGGCATGACCGATAGAGTGGATGTTTATCTCCTGTGGAGCCAGATTGTTGGTTTGCAGGAAGTTATGCTTTAGCGTGATAAACAGGATAATTGCTGCGCCGGCAACCATTGTAAAGAGTCCCGCGAAGAACCTGCTTCGTTTCAGTTTCTCTGCGCGGTCACCCTCTCCACTGGTCAGCAGAATGGAGAATACATAAAGAACGACGATACCACCGGCATAAACCATAATCTGG
>ERZ791731.280-NODE-280-length-32565-cov-4.14233_pt1 | contig 32565 bp, 17 predicted proteins | sample MGYA00509954_ERZ791731 | MGnify/ENA primary metagenome ERZ791731 (study PRJEB30046, sample SAMN00715134) | human gut metagenome | study: EMG produced TPA metagenomics assembly of the A metagenome-wide association study of gut microbiota in type 2...
ACGAAGAATGGAAATTAATTCTTATCTTTGACTATTAGATAGTTAACCATTAAAAATTAGAAATATGAAGTTTTTTATTGACACGGCCAATTTGGAGCAGATTCAAGAGGCATATGACCTCGGAGTACTTGACGGAGTGACAACCAATCCTTCGCTGATGGCGAAAGAAGGTATCAAGGGTACGCAAAACCAGCGTGAACATTATGTCAAGATATGCAAGATTGTCAATGGCGACGTGAGTGCCGAAGTGATAGCGACCGATTATGAGGGTATGATTCGCGAAGGCGAGGAACTTGCCGCGCTCGACCCGCATATCGTGGTGAAAGTGCCTTGTATTGCCGATGGTATCAAAGCTATCAAGCATTTCACGGAGAAAGGGATTCGTACAAACTGTACATTGGTCTTTTCCGTAGGGCAGGCATTATTGGCCGCTAAAGCCGGAGCTACTTATGTTTCACCTTTTGTGGGACGCTTGGATGATATTTGCGAAGATGGGGTAGGACTTGTTGGCGATATTGTACGTATGTATCGTACGTATGATTACAAGACTCAAGTACTGGCTGCCTCTATCCGTAATACCAAACATATCATCGAATGTGTGGAAGTAGGAGCAGACGTGGCTACTTGTCCGTTGAGTGCTATCAAGGGATTGCTCAATCATCCGTTGACGGATTCGGGATTAAAGAAATTCCTGGAGGACTACAAGAAAGTGAATGGCTGAATGTAAGTGAGATGCGATTATATGTGATAAACGGTGGACATCAGGCAGGTTATGACTGCGTAGTGTTCACCGTTTTTCTTTATCTTTTTTAGTAGTAAAAGCTGTTATTCGCTCTTTTTTTCCTGTTTCCGTTTTTCCTTGTACTGTGTCGGCGTATCTCCCGTATATTGCTTGAAAGCCGTACTGAAATAGCGCGAAGTCGTGAATCCCACTTTCTCCGCGATTTCCGTGAATGACATTTCCGTGCCCGTGATTAACGTAATCGCTTTTTCCATCCGGAATTTATTGATATAATCATTGGCTCCCATATCAGTCAGAGCTTTCAGCTTGTTATAAAGCGAAGCCCGGCTCATCCCTATCTCTTTACAGATAAAAGTGACATCTAAACTACTGCTGTCCAGATTCTCCTGAATGATCTGATTCAGTTTCAACAGGAATGTTTCGTCTGCCTGACTGAACGTACTTTCTTCCGCTGCGGGGATTAATCCTGCGTTCAGATACCTTTTCTTGGTAGCCTCCCGGTTCTTTAACCGGTTACGGACTATTTCCATCAGCATCTCTATTTCGAAAGGCTTTGTCAGATAGCCGTCCGCTCCATTCTTGTAACCGCTCAACTGGCTTTGTCTATCATCTCTTGCCGTCAGCAGAATGATAGGAATATGGCTGATGGTAATATCTTCCTTCATGTTCTTACAAAGTTCGTATCCGTTCATTCGCGGCATCATCACGTCGCTGACAATGATATCCGGTGCATGATTTTTGATAAGTTGCAGCGCTTCCACACCGTCCGAAGCGATTACTATGCGTTTGAAATATTCTCCCAGCGATTTCTTCAGGAAATCCGTCAGGTCGGGATTGTCGTCCACGACTAAAATAGTATAAGGGGTGGTGTCGAAGTTATTTTCGTTCGGTATATGTTCATTTTTGTCGTCACTAATCAGTTCGTTCAGGTATGCTTTGGGTTGGCAGATGATTTCTTCAGTACCTTGTTTCAATGGTAGTTCGAAGAAGAAAGTAGCACCGGTTTCCTGATTATTACGGGCGCCGATAGAACCGCCGTGTAGTTCAACAAGAATCTTTGAATAAGACAGCCCGATTCCCGTTCCGCTTTGCTCTCCCGTTCCCTGATAGAAGCGGGTAAAGAGTTTCCGGATATCTACCTGTTGCAATCCGTTTCCTTGGTCGCTAATGGAGATACGTACTCTGCCGGCTTCGGGAAGTAACTCTGAGGTAATTGTAATTTCCGTATTTTCGGGACTATGTTTCAGGGCATTAATAAGCAGGTTGCTTAAAATAGTTTCACACTTGTCCTTATCGAAGCTGACAGTTTCAATCCGTGGGTCGAGTGTATAGCGGATTCGTACATTCTTGGCTTCACCCTCATTGATGAAGTCCTGTGATACGTGCTCAATCCATTGGTTGAGTGGATGAGGCTGTATCTGCATTTTACTTTCTCCGACTTCCATCTTGCGCACGTCAAGCACCATGTTTATGAGATTCTTCATGCGTTGCGACTGTCTGTAAATAGCTTTCAACGGAAGATAGTGATTGTCGTCGGAAGATAATGATTTCAATATCCTGCTGAGCGGAGCGTGTATCAGTGTCAATGGAGTACGAAGCTCATGGCTGATGTTAATGAGGAAGCGTACTTTTTCCTCATACACCTGTTGCTCATGTTCCTTCATTGCCCACTTTAATTTTTCTTCTTTACGTTTCAATGTCCTTCGGAACGTTTCTATGATAACGGCGGCAACGAAAATCGCGCAGCTCAGGATGAACCACCACGTGCGATACCACGGCGGAAGAATCGTCAGTTCAAGTACTTCCTGACTGGGAATCCAACTACCGTCCTTCGCGGTACAGGAAGCCATGATTTTATAACTCCCCGGTGGCAGTGAGCGTATAGCCAGTTCGGGATTGTAAGATTCGATTTGCTGGTCGTTCAGCCCTTCTATCTGGTATTTATATACTTTTTGGCGGAAGATATCTTCCTCTTTTGACATCACCCGGATAGTAATATTACTGTTCCAGGGTGCGGAGATTCCTTTCGGATTGTCGCTCATCTCATTATTGACGGACTCTCCGTTGATAATGACATCCGACAACTGGAGTTGGGGAAGTTCGGATGTCGTTAAAGGAAGGTTGCTGTTGATATGCAGCAGACCTTTTACCCCGCCCATATATACCTCTCCCTGCATGCTCAATAGCTGGGGCTTGGAAAGGTATTCGTTTAGGATGACGCCGTCGGATTCTCCGAACAGGACAAACTTCTTTTCCTTAATCAACCAGGCGAATAACATACTGTCGGCTCCTATCCATACTTTTCCCTGCTGGTCACATACTATCAGGGTGATTTCGCCGAACAGGGAAGTCGGTATCGGAGTCTTTGTCTTTGTACTGGGGCTGTAATGCACCAATCCGTAATTGTTTCCAATCCAAAAATTGCCCTCTTCGTCCCGTGAAACAGAATTGATAATCGTGTCTTTCTGACAAGAGTACAGGGCTTTCAGCCGGTTTGTACGGTTATCCAGTTCATAAATATGCTTTGTATCGCTCAGATAAGTATGCTCCTGATAATTGCCGATTGGCAGGAGAGCACCGATGATATCCTGTCCTTCCTGTTCTGTAGCGATGCTGAAAGTTTGCTCTTTCAGGTTGTACTTATAAATATGCTCCCCTAGAAATAGGATACTATGCGGTGTGTTTTGTAATAAATTCACGGCTTTTCCCCGGTTGCAGAGACGAGCGTTTGTTTCAGCATCGACAATTGTGAAAGGTTGTTTTTCTCCGGTTGCCGGATTGAAAATGAATACTCCCTGCGAGAAAAGGGAAATCAATAATTTGCCGGGAGTAAACGCGCAGATAGACGCCACCTTATCTTCCCAAGTCGAAGGGTAATGAGTGAATTTCTCCGTAAGCGGATTGAAACTGTTTATACCGCCTCCGTCCGTGCCTATCCATATCCGGCTTTCTGATTCCTGAAAAAGACTCAGGACGGTAGCGTTGCTTAGTCCGCGGTCATTGCCGGGCAATACGTCCTTATAAGTTTTCATGGAAACTTCCCGTATGTTGATTAGTCCGTTGCGGATGCTGCCTGCCCATATAAAATTGTTCCGGTCGTTGTAAAGACATAAGATAGAATTGGCGGGAAGTGAATAATTATCCCTTCCGGGGATATGTTCCAAAAGAGAAAATTGTCCAGTTTCCGGGTCGAGGATATTGATGCCGCCCCCGTCTGTTCCAATCCATATTTGCCCTTCCCGTTCGGCAAGGCTTAATACGACGTTGTTGCTCAGGGATGAATTGCGGGTAGTGTAAGTGCCCAGTAGTTTGCCGTCACGGGTCAGGCAATTCAATCCCCCGTTGTAAGGAGCTACCCATATCCTTTTTTGTGAGTCTATGAGCACATTCATGATTTCCTTTCCGCAATCGAAAGGCGGACGGCTGCATTTTCCGGTCTTCAGGTCGAGCAGGAGCAGGCCTTGCCACCGGCTGCAACAGAGTAGTGTATGTTCGTCCCAAAGGCTCAGCAGGGTGACATTGTAATTGGACACCAGGTCGAATGATTGCAGGAGACGGAAAGAGGTATCCTGGTAGTTATAGAAAAATATCTTGTTTTTCGAACCGAACAGGACTCCGCCTTTAGTCAGGCAAACGGAATAAACGATGATGTTATTTCCAGTTTCATTTACCGGTATGAAGAAATCATCACTCTGCCGCTGATAACGTGCCACTCCCTTATCCGTCAGAATCCATATGTTATTCTGTTCGTCTTCTATCATCTGATAGATTAGGTTATGAGGAATGGAGTGAGGGTTATCAGCCTGATGAACGTATTTCTTAAGTTCATGTCCGTCGTATCGTCCCAGACCGGAGCGTGTTCCTATCCATACGAAGCCTTGTTCGTCCGTCAGGATACACCTCACCGTGGAAGGCAATCCGTCTTTCAGGGAGATTTGCTTATAGTAATAGTGTCCGGCTTGAAGGGGGAGAATGCCGGCAAGCTGTATGATAAATGCAGTACATAGAAGTATCAGAATTCTTTTTTTCATGGAATCAGGTCAGTTTAACTGAAACAAAGATAGTGTATTCGGATGAATATTACTTGAATCAGACCCCTTATTTTTTAGTTATTATCCCTATCTTTGCCCGAAAATATACGAGACTATGATTACCGGAGAACTACAGAAACTTTATCAGGCATATACGGGCGTCCCCGCAGAGAATATAACAGAACTACCGTCTTCCGGCTCCAACCGCCGCTATTTCCGGCTGATAGGCGTACAGACATTGATCGGAGTGTATGGAACTTCCATTGACGAGAATGAAGCTTTTCTCTATATGGCAGCTCATTTCCGCAAAAGCGGTCTGCCTGTTCCCGAAGTCCATATCGTGTCGGATGACAAGGCCTGTTACCTGCAAGAAGATTTGGGCGATACCTTATTATTCCATGCTATTGAAAAAGGGCGTGCTACCAGTGTATTCTCAGAAGAAGAAAAAGAGTTGCTTCGCAAGACGATTCGGCTGCTTCCCGCCATCCAGTTTGCCGGAGCCGACGGGTTCGATTTTTCCCGTTGCCATCCCCAGCCGGAGTTCAACCAGCGTTCCATTCTCTGGGATTTGAATTACTTTAAATACTGTTTTCTTAAAGCTACCGGAATGGAGTTTCAGGAAGACAAACTGGAAGATGATTTCCAGAAAATGAGTGATGTCCTGCTCCGCAGTTCTTCCGCTACATTTATGTATCGTGATTTTCAGAGCCGCAATGTGATGATAAAGGACGGGCAGCCTTGGTTTATTGACTTTCAGGGCGGACGTAAAGGCCCGTTTTATTATGATATTGCCTCTTTCTTGTGGCAGGCAAAGGCGAAATATCCCGACAGCCTTCGTAAGGAACTATTACAGGAATACATAGAAGCCCTTCGTAAATATCAGCCGATTGACGAGCCTTATTTCTATAGCCAGCTCCGTCATTTCGTTCTTTTTCGTACCTTGCAGGTACTCGGCGCTTATGGATTCCGTGGTTATTTCGAGAAGAAACCTCATTTTATCCAAAGTGTCCCTTATGCCATCGCAAATTTGCGCGGACTGCTGAAGGAAGATTATCCGGAATATCCGTATCTCTGCAAAGTTCTGCGTGAACTGACCGGATTAAAGCAATTCACAGATGATTTGAAAAAGCGTCAACTGACCGTCAAAGTAATGAGTTTTGCTTATAAGAAAGGCATTCCCGACGATCCGACAGGCAATGGGGGCGGTTATGTCTTTGACTGCCGTGCCGTGAATAACCCCGGAAAATATGAACGATATAAGCCTTTTACCGGATTGGACGAACCTGTAATCACTTTTCTCGAAGAAGACGGGGAGATACTTCATTTCCTCGACCATGTATATGCTTTGGTCGACGCTTCCGTGAAACGGTACGTGGAACGGGGATTCAGTAACCTGTCTGTCTGCTTCGGTTGTACCGGCGGACAACATCGTTCCGTTTATTCAGCCCAGCATCTGGCGGAACGTCTGAACCGGAAATTCGGAGTGAAAGTGGAACTGGTGCACCGTGAACAGAATATAGAACGTACGTTTGAAGCAACAACTGTGTAGAAGAGGTATGAAAGCTATGATATTCGCTGCCGGTTTGGGCAGCCGCCTGAAACCGTTGACCGACACCATGCCCAAAGCTCTTGTCCCCGTAGCCGGACGGCCGATGTTGGAACATGTTATCCTCAAACTGAAAGCATCCGGCTTTACGGAAATAGTGATTAACATCCATCACTTCGGGGGACAGATACTTGATTTCCTGAAAATGAACGATAATTTCGGGCTTGCCATACATATCTCCGATGAACGTGACTTGTTGCTTGATACGGGAGGCGGCGTAAAGAAAGCCCGTACTTTCTTTGAAAACTCAGATGAACCTTTTCTGGTTCATAATGTAGATATTCTTTCGGACATTGATTTGAAAAAGCTCTATGATTATCACCTGCAAGATGGAGGGGCGGCCACTTTGCTTGCCAGTCGGCGCAAAACTTCCCGTTATCTCCTTTTTGATACGGACAAGAGACTTTGCGGGTGGATTAATAAAGATACGGGACAGGTGAAACCGGAAGGCTTCCTGTATAATCAGTCCTTTTATCAGGAATATGCATTCAGCGGTATCCATGTACTTTCTCCCGTTATTTTTCAATGGATGGATGCGCCGCGTTGGGAAGGCAAATTCTCCATAATGGATTTTTATCTTGCCACATGCCGGCAGGTAAATTACTCCGGTTACTTGACTGGGAATTTGCGATTAATAGATATTGGCAAGCCGGAGACATTGTCCGAAGCGGAAGATTTTATGTACCGAAGTTCTATATAGAGACACCTAAAGGGGCTATTTGCCCCTTTTATTATTATGTAACAACAGATTTATGTAACTTTACCCGGCTGAAACAAACAAGATTGTAATATTACACAAATTTTGCTACATGGAAAAAGAATATTCCCGGGCTTTGGTGAATGAGATAACTGATGATTTATTGCATAATATCTTTAATGACTTGTCTGTAGGTCTGGAGTTATACGATAAGGATGGTCTTATGATAGATGTCAATTACTCACGGTTGAAATCTATGGGGATAAAAGACAAAAAAGATATTCTGGGGCATAATTTATTTAACTATACAAGCTTTTCCGATGAAATCAAGGAACAGATCAGGAAAGGAGAAACTGTACGTTTTGTGGCGAAATACAATTTTGATACTTTGCGCCGTCTTTTTCCTATCACCTTGTCCGGTATCAAATTCTTTGAGTTTACTGTTTCTTTCGTACACAATGAGAGGGCTGAAATTACGAATTATCTGGTGATAACGCAGGATGTCACCGAACGTGTTTTGTGGCAAGATAAATATGATAACCTTTACGAAGAGGCTGTGCGCTCGAAAAAGGAACTTCTTGAAAGCGAACAAAGGATGATCCGGTTGAACCGTCAGAATGAGTTGGTATTGAATAATATTAATTCAGGTCTGGCATATATCGCGAACGATTATATAGTACAATGGGAAAACATCTCACTTTGCAGCAAGAGCCTTTCTTATGAAGCTTATAAGACCGGAGAACTTTGCTACATGACAGCGCATAATCGTAATACTCCTTGTGAGAACTGTGTAATGCAGCGTGCACGTCAATCCGGTCAGGTAGAATCCATATTATTCAATCTCGATAATAAGCACGTCATCGAAGTATTTGCTACTCCTATATTCAACGAACAGGGGGATATTGACGGTGTCGTAATCCGTGTGGATGATATTACCGAACGGCAGCATATGATAGGTGAACTTGAAAAGGCAAGAAGCCGTGCCGAGCAATCCGATAAATTGAAATCCGCTTTTCTGGCGAATATGAGTCACGAAATCCGTACGCCGTTAAACGCTATCGTTGGTTTCTCTGACTTGTTGATGGTGACAGACGATGATGAAGAAAAAGAAGAGTACGTCCAAATCATTAATGCTAATAACGAATTGCTTCTGAAACTGATTAATGATATTTTGGATCTTTCGAAAATAGAAGCCGGCTCGGTAGAGTTGAAGTACGAAGAGTTTGATTTGACTGTCTATTTTAATGAATTGACTGCTGTCATGCAACAACGTGTCACTAATCCTCAAGTCCGTCTGGTAGCCATGAATCCTTATGAAACTTGTATCGTCCGTCTGGATAAGAACCGCTTGGCGCAGATTCTCATGAATTTTGTAACCAACGCTATCAAATATACCGTCAAGGGGATTATTGAAATGGGGTATGAGAAAATAGACGGTAATATTCGTTTGTATGTCCGGGATACAGGTATCGGCATACCCGAAGATAAAAAAGATAAGGTATTCCACCGTTTTGAGAAACTGGATGAATTTGCACAGGGAACCGGACTGGGACTGTCCATTTGTAAAGCTATCGTTGAGGCTTGTGGGGGAGAAATAGGATTCGAGTCTGAATATGAAAAAGGTTCTTTCTTCTGGGCGGTTTTGCCTTGTCGGTTTGAATCGGCTGCCGGTGGAGCGGAATCTTCCCGACAGAATCGTGGAAAGGGCATGGAGAAGGAGAAAGGGCTTTCTCTTGTTTCCGAAGATACTGTGAAACTTAAGAAGAAGGTGCTTGTAGTGGAAGATATTCAGAGTAACTTTTTCCTCGTATCTTCTATCTTGAAAAACCGGTATCAGTTATTGCATGCTCCGAATGGGCAGAAAGCTGTTGAAATTGTCCGGACTCAACCGGTAGACCTTGTGCTGATGGATATGAAGATGCCGGTCATGGACGGACGTACTGCGACTGCCGAGATTCGTAAGTTCAATACTCAGATTCCTATTATCGCCTTGACTGCTCATGCTTTTGACGCAGACCGGGTGGCGGCTCTGAAAGTGGGTTGCGATGATTATCTGGTGAAACCGATTAATGGGGCGAAGCTGATGCAGACTTTGAAAGAATACGGCTGTTGAAGTGAATCAGATTAAAAATGTGCTGACCTGAAAAAATGTATATTTTCTCCTTGTAGATTTTTATATATCAATCGCTTGTTCATAGTGAAAGGAAAAACGTCCGGAATTTGGGATGATGTAAATCCGAAGTGCCTGTGATATCCTGTTTGTGGAATTAGAAAGTATGCTGAACTTTTATATTTGCATCAATTTGCTTCTATTCTATAGGGATGTGTATTCATATGGTTGTTTTGGAATTTTCTCATATCTGGGATAAACTAGTGCTCAAATGCTTTTTTCGGAGAGCTGTTATAGCCTGGTCGGTGAGCAGGAAGAGGTTCCCCGGTGAGCTACAAAGTGTTCCACACCGAGGAACAAAGTGTTTCTCGGTGTGGAAACGAATTTATTTCACCGGAAAGAATGTATATTATTAGAGAATAGATGCAATATTCTCTTAGTTATCTGTATATATATGTAATTTGAAGATGTGTTTTTGTTCGGGAAGCTCTGTGCCAAGCGAATTTATTTTTCCTATAATCTTAAAAATGGAACATTTTTCCATAGCTGGCAAATCTTATATAGCAGGCAATGAGAATTATAATGTCGAAAAAGAATAGCTTGAATGGAACTATATTCCATGGGATATGTTATCTTTGCTATAAAAATAGAATATCATGTCCAGATATGTCAAGGATCGCACGCTTTATTATGTTTGTCGTGCAGTGAGCCGGCAGATTGAATCGCCTTCCTCAAAAGAAGTTCCTGTTCCGGAAGATCCGATGACTGCAAGAGAACCACTTGTTGCGTATGGGAAACAGTATAGATTACCTACTATATATGGAATCTTTCTAATGAATTTCAAAGAGGAAAATTTAGAGGCGAAGTTCCGTACGGATACGGTTCTTTCTGATCGTGATACAGGGAAAATTATTAATCCGCATCTCCGGCAAATTTATTTGCAATTTCCTTATTTTACTAAGGATCTATCGGACTGCCATACATTATATGATAAATTAATTTATGCACTGAAGAATATGAGCAATTGGAACAGAATGCCGGATGCTTTGAAAGAACAAGTGTTTGAACATCTGGCGAGATTGGCAGCAGTTGCCGATCTTTCGGAAGAAAACCGCATCGCTTATGATAAGGCGTTGGATCGGTATAGGGTCAACCTGATTGTGGAAGAGGATGAGCGGCGTAGAAATGAAGAGATGCGTAGAAAAGCTGCTGAAGAAGGAATAAAAGAAGGTAGAAAAGAAGGTAGAAAGGAAGGGCTAAAAGAAGGGCTTGAGAAAGGTGAGAAAAAGAAACAGCTCGAAATTGCATGTAATTTGAAAAAAGCCGGAATCTCTATTGAGGTTATAGCTGTATCTACAGGATTAACCATAGAAGAAATAGAAACTATTTAATTTGCTGTTATAGCAATTATATTTGAAAAATATAAATATGGAAGGCGGGAATATTCGGAAACGAATATTCCCGTTTTCTTTTTTTGATTCGAAAGATGTTCAAAGATGTCTGTTATCCTTGTGTTAGCCGATGAAATGGACGATTTTAGACAAATTTGGATATAAATTAGCGATTTTGGAACATTCTATTTTTGTACCATTCCTATTTTTGTAGCCGAAAGAGTTATTCAGCGGGGAAGCCTGATATACTTTTTCAGACTTAGAATGTTTTGAGATTTATTTTTGTTAGCTAATAAATAAAATCTTTATTATTAAATGTAATATTATGAAAGAAAAGAAGCTTATGAAAAAACAGAGCTGCTTTGTTGTTCTTCTTCTGCTCCTCTTATTATTTCCTTCAGGAGCATTTGCACAGCAACAGATGATTAAAGGACAAGTAGTGGACGATAAGGGGGAAACCGTTATCGGTGCTACTGTTATGGTAAAGGGAGGACAAGAAGGTGCAATAACCGACATTGACGGAAATTTTTCTGTAAAAGGTAAAGTCGGCAGTACATTGACCATTTCTTATGTGGGTTTTACTCCTCTTGAAGTGAAAATTACAAAACTGGAAGGTAACCGTTTTGTTCTGAAAGAAGATTCAAAAGTACTTGATGAAGTTGTCGTAGTAGGTATGGGTAAACAGAAGCGTAACACAATTACGGCTGCTGTGGCGACGGTGAAATCTGATGCAATTGTTAATCGTCCGGTAACTGACGTGACCAGTGCGTTGCAAGGTAATGTGGCTGGTTTGAACTTTGCGTCAGATGCGGCAGCAGATGGTGTCGGTGGTGAAACAGGTGCTGAAATCAAGTTCAATATTCGCGGTGTCGGTTCTATCAATGGTGGTGAACCTTATGTATTGGTAGACGGTGTGGAACAGAGTATGCAAAATGTGAATCCAGCCGATATTGAAACAATCAGTGTTTTGAAAGATGCCTCCGCATCGGCAGTTTATGGTGCCCGTGCTGCTTATGGTGTGGTGTTAGTTACTACCAAAAGCGGACGAAAAGAAAAGACGCGCGTCACTTATCGTGGAACAGTTGGTTTCAGTTCTCCTATCAATATGCCACAAATGATGAATTCATTGGAATATGCGAACTACTGCAATCAACGAGATGTGAATATGGGACGTACTGCTCAGATTTCCAATGCTACTATTGAAAAGATTAAAGGATTTATGGCTAACCCGTATTCCGCAGAGTTTCCCGGTATCGGACCGAATCAGGCGGGTGATGGTTGGGCGGCATCCGATAATGTCCAGTATGGTAATACGGATTGGTTTGATTATTATTTCAAAGATCGTGCTATCCGTCATTCGCATAACTTGAGTGTACAGGGTGGTGGAGAAAAGGCCACTTACTATGTAGGCTTGGGATATACTTATCAGGAAGGTTTGATGGATCAGGTGCAGGATGATCTGAAAAAGTATAATATCAATACGAAGTTTTCGATAACAGCGACTGACTGGTTAAAATTCCATTTCAACAATAACGCAACAGTGAATATCATCAATCGTCCAATGGCCAATCAAACAATTTTTTATGGTACGATTGCGAATACGGCTCCGACCCGTGTCACTCACTTACCTGTGGAACAGGCTGAATTTTCGACACCAACTTGGAATGAACAGCTTTATCTGAATAAGTCGAACTACAATCAGAATCGTGTTTCGGATGCATTGTCTTTCTCCGCTATTATCACTCCGCTGAAGGGATGGGATATTATGGGGGAGATGAAAGCTCGTCTCGATGTCGAAAATAATAGTTTTAAACTAAAAAAGAGTCATCATGCATTGCCTAACGGACAGATAATAGAAACTTCAGGAAACCGTCAGGGATATCAGTATCCGGGTATGAGATGGCAGAACACACGTTTCGGATCATTGACACGAGGAAGTGCATTTAATTATTACCTGTCTCCAAGTGTCTCTAGTACCTACATGAATCAATGGGGTGAGCATGACTTCAAAGTGATGGCAGGTTATCAGATGGAACTTCAGGAAAACTCCAGTGAATATATGTATAAGGATGGAATGTTGAGTGAAGATACATACTCATTCGACAATGCTGACGGAACCATTTATGCAGGAGAAGCGCGTACCCACTGGGCTACCATGGGGTTCTATACTCGTATGAACTGGAATTATCAGAATACGTATTTTCTGGAACTTAGTGGACGTTATGACGGTTCATCACGTTTCGCACCGGGACATCGTTGGGGATTCTTCCCCTCTTTCTCTGCAGGTTATGATATTGCCCGCACTAACTATTTTATGAACTTGAATATGCCTGTATCACAGTTGAAAGTACGTGTTTCTTACGGACGTTTGGGAAATCAGAATGGTGCCGGATTATATGATTACTTGGGAATGATGACTCTTGATCCGAATAATGTGAATGCGTGGTTGCTGCCGGGTGGTGATGGGATTTCTAAAGGTACTATCTCGCTGACTCCGAAAATGATTAGCCCATATATAACATGGGAAAAAGTAGACACTGCTAACTTTGGTTTGGATTTAATGTTATTGAAAGACCGTTTGTCTGTAACGTTTGATGTTTACCAACGTACGACTAAGGATATGATCGGTCCGGCAGAAGCTATTCCGGCTGTCAGTGGTATTATTCCGGATGACCGTGCAAAAATTAATAATGCGACTTTGCGTAATCGTGGTTGGGAACTTTCAGTTAACTGGCAGGACAAACTAAAATGTGGTTTCAGTTATGGAATAGGATTTAATTTATTCAATTACAAGGCTGTTATTACAAAGTACAACAACCCCGAAGGTATTATTTACAATAACCACACAGGTTTGGAACGCAACAAAGGTTATTACGAAGGAATGGACATCGGTGAAATTTGGGGATTTGTGGCGGATGACCTGTTTATGACAAATCAGGAGATTGATTCATATCTGAATAGTAAAGATCTGTCTTTCTTCAAGAATGATAATTTATGGCAGGTAGGTGATTTGAAATATTTGGATACGAATCGTGACGGTAAGGTGGATCCCGGAAAAGGAACCTTGGAGGATCATGGTGATTTGAAGGTAATCGGTAATGCCACTCCGAAATATTCGTTTGGTATTAATCTGAATTTGGGATATAAAGGGTTCTCGGTTTCTACTTTGTTCCAGGGAGTAGCTAAACGTGATTTTGCTTTGGCCGGAAGTACTTATCTTTTTGGTGGAAAGAACTTCTTCAAAGAACATCTTGATTATTTCAGCCCGTCAAATCCGGATGGATATCTTCCTCGTTTGACAGATCCGAAGACAGTAGATTATAATACAAATATCGGTTATAATACAACCCGTTATTTAGTTAATGCTGCTTATATGCGTATGAAAAACCTGACAGTGTCTTATACATTCGACAAGAAACTTCTGAAAGCCATGCGACTGGAAAATTTGAGAGTATATTTCACGTGCGACAATCTGTTTACTATTACTAAGTTGCCTAAAGCTTTTGATCCCGAAACGCTGAATCAGGTGAATACTTGGGCTGGTGGTAGTAATGCAACTGCACCGGGGCTAACTTCCGCCGCTAACGAAAACGGTAACGGTAAAGTATATCCGATGAACAGAAATTTTGTATTTGGTCTTGATTTCACCTTTTAATAAATAACAAAGAAGTATGAAACGATTTTATTTATATATAATATTGATGGCAGGTTTTGGAACATTCGTTTCTTCTTGTTCCGATTTCTTGGACCGTGAGCCGTTGACTGCTCCGAACAACGAATCGTTCTTGTCGGGTGAAGCGCAGGTAAGGGGATACATCAATGGTCTTTATACAGCTCTTCCGTCGTTGGCAAAGTTCGGCATGGGAGTGCGTGGAGAAGAAAAGAACAGCGACAATATCCTTTCCGAGATTTACAACAAGCGGCTGAATGGCGAGGAAACTTTGTTTTCCAGTAGTGAAAGTTGGGAACTTGGCTATAAGAACTTGCGTAATGTAAACTATTTCTTTCACTATTATTTGGTACCCGAAAACATGGAAACTGAAGAAGTGAAGTCATTGAAAGGTGAAGCTTATTTTTTGAGGGCTTATTGGCATTTCGTTCAGTTGAAAAAGTTCGGTAATATACCTGTAATGGATGGCTTTTGGGATGAGCATGCTACAATAGCCGGTTTGCAGATACCACAAAAAGATCGTGGAGAAGTAGCCAGGTTTATTTTGGAAGACTTGGATAGGGCAGAGAAGCTATTATTCGATAGAAGTAAGTACAGTGGGTTGCGTATTTGCAAAGAGGCAGCTATGTTACTTGCTATGCAAGTTGCGCTATACGAAGGTTCATGGGAGAAATATCACAAGAATGATGAATTCGCGGCTGCCACCGATCAATCGGCCTATTTCTTTGGAGAAGTAATGAGATGGGGAGATATGCTTTTTGAGCAGGGGATAAAATTAAATTCTAAAGAAACGAGTAGTAGCATAATTAGTCCGGGAGATGCCTATGGACGCCTGTTTAATCAGAAAGATTATTCAGATGTTCCTGAAGTATTGTTTTGGAGAAAATACTCGATAGCTGACGGGGTCTTTCATGCATTACCCGGATTATTAGGTGGGGGAGTTGTCGATCAGGATGGGCCTGCCGGTATAGCAGGAGAATTGGTGAATACCTATTTGTATGCAGATGGAACGCCCGTTGATCCGAATGATAGTAAGTTTAAAGATTTTAATGAGACTTTCAAGAATAGAGATTTGCGTCTTACTGAAACCATAATGAGTAGTGGATACAAATTCAAGTCTACTGCTAAAGGTTCTCGTCCGATGGAAGTAGGAGATGCTTCTAGTGACGATAAGGCGATTAATCCTCCTTTCCTCGTTGGTGATGGCAATGCTAAAAATGTGACAGGATACCATATCCGTTTAGGGGTGGATACTACTTATGTTTCGGGCGATTGTGAGACGGGACTTGTGATTATGCGTTATGCCGATGCATTGTTGAGCTATGCAGAAGCAGCCGAAGAATTGGGCAAGTGTGATGATAAAGTATTGAGCAAGACATTGAAGCCTTTACGTGAACGTGCCGGAGTGACTTTTGTAACGCCTGTTAAAGATCCTAATTTTACAGACTATGGTTATACGCTGACTCCCGTAATGCAGGAAATCCGTCGTGAGCGTCGTGTTGAATTGGCTTTGCAGGGCTATCGCTTGGACGACCTGATGCGTTGGGCAGCCGATAAAGTCATTGTCGGCAAACGTGGCAGAGGAGCATATTTGGGACATGATGGAATCCTGTACAAGTCATTTGCTGAAGATAAAAAAGAAGCATTGGCAAAAGTACTGGTAGATGGTAACGGATGGATGGATCCTCTGCAAGAATTGATACCTGGTGGTTACCAGTTCAATCCTAAGAGAGATTATCTGCTACCTATTCCACCGAGTGAACTGGAATTGAACAAGCAGATGAAGCAGAATCCGGGTTGGAAATAATAAGATGTAACAGACTCTATAAAAGACATAGTATATGAAAAAGATTTTGGAATGGACATATTTGTGGATGCTGCCCTTACTAGTAGTAGTGAGTATGTCGGGATGTTCTGACGATGATAATGTAAGCCCGTTGGCAGAACCTGTACCTTTGAAAATGACACTGAACAGTACAGATTTGGTAATGGGAGAAGTGTTGGAAATTACTTTTGACGTGACAGGTACGGAAGAAGGGAGAAAAGCAATGAACGAGGATCTGAATATCAGGCTGAGCGCTACTACGGACAAAGGGGCGGTGGATCAGTTAGTATTTGATGATTTTCCTTCAGTAGTAACTTTAAATAAAGGTGAATCAACTAAAAAGGTTCAGATACCTGTAAAGAAAGAAGGACTCAACAAGGAACGTTCCGTTGAAATTTCAGCTTTTGCACGTGGATATAGAATGGCAGGTGCTTTGCAGATTGTAACAGTAAGTGATTATCATTACTCTAAAGTATCCTTGAAAAACAATGCTGATAACACGGTAAAGGAAGGGCAGACTTTTGTATTGGTAGCTTCTGTCAATACAACATTGAAGGATGACCTGACTATTACTATTATACCTAAAGCCGGAGAAGAAGAACGTTACGAGAACCTGCCTTCAGAACTGGTTATTCCTGCCGGGGCGAATTCGATTGAAAGTGAACCGGTTACCATGAAGAAGGATGTGAATACCACTGAAGATGAAGAACTCACATTAGATCTTGCCACTGTCCCTCTCATGAGCCGTTATCCTTTGCAGGCAACGAAGTTGACTATAATGAAGATTGATATTCATAAGAATATGGGTAGTGAAGTAAGGGATGAACGCTGGCTATATGAGGATGCCGACCAATTATTTGTTTCTCCGAAAAATGAATCTGCTATTAAGACTTGGGGACAGACTAACTATATAGTAATGAAAGAAGGTGACCCTCATCCGAATAGTGGTAAGGTACTTCCAGAAGGTAAGTGGAAATTCTTCCGTGCATACGAGTTCCATAAGATTGCTTCGTGTCTGACTGCGAAAGAAAGTAATGATAAGACATATGTCAGTAATGAATATCCTTTAGGCTTTGCCGATCAGAATACGGCAGCAGTGGAAACTGCCGGTTCTGTAGATAATGCCAAATACGCATGGGTGACAGATGAAGGGTACTTGAGAATGATTTCATTAAAGGAACGGACTCCGGGTAATAATGGTACTAAAGATTTTGGAACTTCAGCTTTCTATTCTTGTAAGTTTATGAGAGGGAACGTAAATAGTCCTACTTGGGCTTCATCAAATATCCGTATTTATCCGGGAATGCGAATTGAGACACGTGCACGTATTCGTGGTGCGGAAAATAGCGGAATGCTACCGGGGATTTGGTTGCAGGGAAACGAACAGGTAGGTGGTGATTCCCAATGGAATGTCTGGCCGGATTTTGGAGAAATAGATGTGATGGAGAATAATACTAAACATGGTAATCTTAGTTATCGTAGATCTGCAGAGCAGACTTTCCATATTGGGAATATAGCTCCCGGAACGGGAGGAAGTCGACATTGGAATCCGACTATTGCCGTTACTGATATTGCCGGTACGATAGACCAGTTCCAAATTTATTGGATGGAATGGGTAGATAATCAAACGGTGCGTATGGGAGTCAATGGCAAGACAACAATTACTATAACTGAAGAGCAGGCAAAACTCAATGGTGCCAGATGGCCGTTTACGGATAAGGTTAATTCGGAAGGGCTCTATTATATTTTGACAATGATGTTTCTAGGCAAACAGGCTCCCAATTATCCATCTATGGAAATGAGCTATTTGACAGCAAGAAATATGTTGAAAAATAATCCGAACGCATTGATTCCGCGCATGGAGATAGACTGGGTACGTTTTTATATAGATGATACTTATTCTGACCATGACATGCCGTATAGAAAAGACTTGATTCTTTATTAATAAACAGAGTAAATAAACCTTTTTAATAAGATAATAATATGAAACTGAAATCAATTTTATGTGTAGTGTTTGCAGCAACTTTATTAGGTAGTTGTAGTTATGATGACGGAGATTTGTGGGATGCAGTAAACGGGCAGGAGGAGAGAATTTCCGCATTGGAAAAATGGCAGAAGACGGTAGTTGAGCAATTGAATTCTTTGCAGGGAATTATTACTTCTACAGATTATATTACTGATGTAGAGAAGATAACAAAAGAAGATGGTACTGAAGGATATAAAATATCTTTCCTTCATGCATCTCCTATTACGTTGTTCTATAACAAGGATGGAGAAGTGAGTGGTACAAATGAAGAAAGTATTGGTGTAGATAAAAGAGAGGATGGCAAATGGTACTGGACATTGGGTGGCGAACCTTTACAGATAGATGGCAAAACTGTTTATGTGAATAGTGGAGATGATATCAAGTTGGAAACCAACCAAGATGGTTCTACTAAATTGACTATTGGCGATAATACAGTGACGATACCAGCATATCCGATAGCTCATCCTGTAACAGGCGTTACTCAATCGGGTAATGTTGTTACCATCACGTTGAATGGCGGAGCAACGATAGAGCTACCGAAATATATCAATTGGAGTGGATATTTATCTGCGGAATATAGTAAAGAGACTGCAGGAGAAGAAGTCTATTCGATAGTACTTCCTGAAGGTTGTATTATGCGAATGTTGGATGCTAATCCTTCCAACTGGACGATAGGAGTGACAGGTTCGGGAAATAATACCAAATTGAGAGTTCTATATCCAGCTACCGGCGAAGCTACTGTAGCTTTCTTGCTGTCGGATGGAGAAACACAATCAGTGATTAAGACTGTGACGTTCAAGGCTGCTACGGATCCGGGGATTCAGTGGACTACTATAGAATATACAGGCGTTGCTATTGTCATACCGGAAGGCGTATCAAGTATAAAAGTGACCGGAATATGTTCCGGTGGTGCTCCGAGCTTTAGAGAGCATCTTGCTACTCCTTTGAAAACAGCAAGTGGCGTGGTGAACATAGATTTTTCAGAATTGGTATATAGTGCTGCTATTCCTGCAAATGCGTTTTATATAAATCTCCCTGCTATTCCCGAAAGTGATAAGAACGTATCCATTGAAACGATTATTCTTCCGAAGGGAACTATTAATATTTTTGATAGAGCATTTAAGAATTGCGTAGCTTTAAAAAGTGTCACGATTTTATCGGCTGCTACTTTGGGATATAATGCAACTGCTTTTGATGGTTGTGATAATCTGGAAGCTATCTTTGTATCAACAGATAAAGTTGAAGCATATAAAACTGGGTGGAGCGTATTGGCAGATAAGATTAAGCCGATTCCTGAATCAGGAGAATAGGAGTTATATCTGAAATAAATTAAAAAGGGGGAGTTGTTCCCCCTTTGCTACTTGTAGATATGAATGTTTCCAATATTTTTTTCATTGTACAATCAGAAATGGAGATTTTTGGAAATTAATTGGTAATTTGTGGAAGCCGATTTTGCCTTCCGTTCCCTATCTTTGCTGCTACTATCTAATATAAAATTGTTTTATGGAAAAACTGCAATCAAACTTATTCTTTCCTTTGGCAGGAGTAGCTGCCGTAGCTTCCCTTGCTTCCTGTTCAAACAAGCAAAAGCCTGCGGAGCAGAAACCTTTGAATATCGTCTATATTATGACAGACGATCACACGGCTCAAATGATGAGCTGTTACGACACACGCTACATGGAAACACCCAATCTCGACCGCATTGCTGCCGACGGTGTACGTTTTACTCAGAGTTTTGTAGCCAATTCTTTAAGCGGTCCCAGCCGAGCCTGCATGATAACAGGAAAACATAGCTGTGCCAATAAATTCTACGATAACACTACTTGTGTATTCGACAGTTCGCAACAAACTTTCCCGAAGCTGTTGCAGAGAATTGGTTATCAGACAGCGCTGGTGGGTAAATGGCATCTTGAAAGCTTGCCTTCCGGATTTGATTACTGGCAAATTGTCCCCGGACAAGGTGACTACTACAATCCGGATTTCATCACGCAAAACAATGACACTGTCCAAAAACACGGATACATCACAAACCTTATCACTGATGATGCTATCGACTGGATAGAAAACAAACGTAACCCGGAGAAACCTTTCTGTCTCCTGATTCATCACAAGGCGATTCACCGTAACTGGCTGGCGGATACTTGCAATCTGGCTTTGTACGAAGATAAAACCTTCCCGCTTCCGGATAATTTCTTTGACGATTACGAAGGACGTCCTGCCGCTGCCGCACAAGAGATGAGTATCGTAAAGGACATGGACATGATTTATGACCTCAAAATGCTTCGTCCCGATAAAAAGTCCCGTCTGAAATCCTTGTATGAGAAATATATCGGTCGCATGGACGAAGCGCAACGTGCCGCATGGGACAAATTCTACACCCCGATAATAGACGATTTCTATAAACAGAACCTGCAAGGCAAGGAACTGGCCAACTGGAAATTCCAGCGTTACATGCGCGACTATATGAAGACCGTGAAATCACTGGACGACAATGTAGGCCGTGTACTTGACTACCTGAAAGAGAAGGGATTACTTGATAACACGCTCGTTGTCTACACTTCCGACCAAGGATTCTACATGGGCGAACACGGTTGGTTTGATAAACGTTTCATGTATGAAGAATCCATGCGTACACCGCTTATCATGCGTCTGCCGAAAGGATTCGACCGCAGGGGAGACATCACCGAAATGGTACAGAACATCGACTATGCGCCTACCTTCCTCGAACTGGCGGGAGCAGAAATACCTTCCGATATTCAAGGTGTATCCCTTGTTCCTTTGTTGAAAGGCGAACACCCGGAAGACTGGCGGAAAGCCCTCTACTATCATTTCTACGAATATCCCGCGGAACACATGGTAAAACGCCATTACGGTGTACGTACAGACCGCTATAAACTGATTCATTTCTATAATGACATCAACTGGTGGGAACTCTACGACCTGCAGGCAGACCCGTCGGAAATGCACAACCTCTACGGGCAGCCTGAATACGAACCGGTAGTGAAAGAACTGAAAGAAGAAATGCTGAAACTTCAGGAGCAATACAATGACCCAGTCCGCTTCTCACCGGAGAGAGACAAGGAATAATACCAATGTACATACACCATGAAAAGATACATCTTAATCATTCTCATACTGCTTTCGCCACTGACAGCGTTACTACAGGCAGATAACTTAACATCCCCTTTGATTTCGATAGTTCCACGCCCGACACAGATTGTGCCGGGTAGTGGCAACTTTACCTTTTCTGCCCGAACGGTGTTTGCGGTGGAAAATCAGGAACAAGCCGTGATTGTCCGCAATTTTATCGACCTGTTTACCCGTGCCGCCGGAATAACCCCCGCACTGAATGTCGGTAGCAAAGAAGGGCAAGTCCGTTTCGTGACCGATTCTTCTTTAAAAACCGAAGCGTATCTGTTGGAGATTGCACCGGAACAGATACTCATTAAGGCTTCGGATGCAAAGGGATTTTTCTATGCCCTGCAATCTGTCCGCCAACTTCTTCCTGCCGCCATAGAATCGGAACAACCGATGCGGAATGTCGCTTGGAACGTTCCTGCAATGACCATTCAGGATGAACCCCGTTTCGGTTTTCGCGGGTTACTGTTGGATCCTGTCCGTTGTTTTATCCCCAAAGAGAACGTTCTGCGAATCATCGACTGCATGGCGATGCTGAAGATAAACAAACTTCATTTTCATCTGACGGACGATAACGGCTGGCGGATTGAAATAAAGAAATATCCCCGTTTGACGGAAGTAGGGGCGTGGAGAGTGGATCATACCGATGTACCTTTCCACTCACGTCGCAATCCGGAACGGGGAGAACCCACTCCGATAGGCGGTTTCTACACACAGGAAGAGATCCGGGAAATTGTGGCCTATGCCGCCGACAGACAGATTGAAGTAATTCCGGAAATAGATGTACCGGCACACAGCAACTCTGCTTTGGCCGCCTATCCCCAATTTGCCTGTCCGGTTGTGAAAGACTTTATCGGTGTACTTCCCGGACTGGGAGGACGTAATGCCGAGATAATCTATTGTGCGGGAAACGATAGCGTATTTACCTTCCTGCAAGATGTTTTTGACGAAATTCTGACGCTTTTCCCTTCCCGCTATATTCACGTAGGTGGAGATGAAGCCCGGAAGACGAACTGGGAGAAGTGCCCGCTTTGCCAGAAACGGATGAAAAAGCAGCGTTTGGCCGATGAAGAGGATTTGCAGGGTTACTTCATGAAACGAATCAGTGATTATCTGCGTAAGAAAGGTCGTGAAGTGATTGGCTGGGATGAGTTGACAAACAGTTCTTTTCTTCCCGAAGAGTCCATTATCCTCGGTTGGCAGGGAATGGGAACGGCTGCTCTGAAAGCTGCCGAAAAAGGACATCGTTTTATCATGACTCCTGCACGTATCATGTACCTGATCCGTTATCAGGGACCGCAATGGTTTGAACCGGTCACTTATTTCGGCAACAATACCCTGAAAGATGTCTTTGATTACGAACCTGTACAGAAGGACTGGAAACCGGAATATGAATCGTTGCTGATGGGCATACAGGCTTGTATGTGGACAGAGTTCTGCAATAAGCCGGAAGACGTGGATTATCTCTTGTTCCCCCGTTTGGCAGCTTTGGCGGAAGTGGCATGGACGCCCGCAGGTACGAAAGACTGGTCCGGATTCTTGGAACGAATGGACGCATACAACGCGCATATTGCGGAAAAAGGAATTGTCTATGCCCGTTCAATGTATAACATACAGCAGACAGTGACACCGGTGGACGGACATTTGGATGTGAATTTGGAATGTCTCCGTCCGGACGTGGAAATTCACTATACACTGAACGGAAGTGATCCGGCTATGTCTTCTCATCGTTACGACGGCCCTATCCGTGTGACGAAGACGCAAATGGTGAAAGCCGCTACCTTTATGAACGGCAAGCAAATGGGAGAAACCTTGGAACTGCAACTTACATGGAACAAAGCTACGGCAAAACCCTTGCTTGGCAATAGGAAGAACGAAATGTTATTAGTCAATGGATTGAGGGGTAGCCTGAAATATACTGATTTTGAATGGTGTAACTGGAACCGGAATGATTCCATATCTTTCACGATAGATTTGCTGGGTAAGGAGAAATTGAATAAATTTGCCATTGGCTGCATTACGAATTATGGAATGGGAGCGCACAAACCGAAAATGATTCGTGTGGAAGTTTCAGATGACAACAAGACATACCGTGCCGTAGGGGAATTGAATTTCTCTTTGGAAGAAATATATAAGGAAGGAACTTTCAGGAATGACTACTCGATGGATATGGGCGGAGTATCTGCCCGTTATGTCCGGGTGACGGCGAAAGGAGCGGGGATATGCCCCGACAGTCACGTCCGCCCCGGTCAGGAAGCGAGGGTTTATTTTGATGAGGTGATTATAGAATAGTAATCAAGTTGTTAAGAACGACAATTAAGTGCTTTTGCAAAACAATCTTATATAAACTAATTATGATGACATGCTTATGAATATTAGCTTTAAGAAACAAACTTTTTTACTTCTATTGGCAGGACTGGCTGCTACTCTGGCCTCTGCGCAGAAGCAACCGTTGCCCGAATGGCAAAGCCAGTATGCGGTAGGGCTGAACAAACTTGCCCCTCATACCTACGTATGGCCTTACGCCGATGCTTCCGATATTGAAAAGACGGGTGGATACGAGCAGTCTCCATTTTATATGAGCCTGAACGGAAAGTGGAAATTCCATTGGGTGAAGAATCCCGATAACCGTCCGAAAAACTTCTATCAGCCTTCCTATTATACCGGTGGTTGGGCGGACATCAACGTTCCCGGCAACTGGGAACGTCAGGGTTATGGCACAGCTATCTATGTCAACGAGACATATGAATTTGATGATAAAATGTTCAACTTCAAAAAGAATCCGCCACTGGTTCCTCATGCGGAGAATGAAGTCGGTTCTTATCGTCGCACGTTCAAAGTGCCTGCCGACTGGAAAGGCCGTAGGGTGGTACTGTGCTGCGAAGGTGTAATCTCTTTCTATTATGTATGGGTGAACGGGAAACTGCTCGGATACAACCAAGGCTCGAAAACAAATGCCGAATGGGATATCACGGATGTCCTGAATGACGGAGAAAATGTAGTGGCCTTGGAAGTGTACCGTTGGAGTTCGGGCGCATATCTGGAATGTCAGGATATGTGGCGCTTGAGCGGTATCGAACGGGATGTTTACTTATATAGTACTCCCAAACAGTACATTGCTGACTATAAACTGAACGCTTCTTTAGATAAGGAAAAATATAAGGATGGTATCTTCGGATTGGAAGTAACTGTGGAAGGCTCTTCCGCTACCGCCAGTTCCATTGCATACACATTGAAAGACGATTCGGGTAAAGCTGTCTTGCAGGATGCTGTTCAGATTAAATCCCGTGGATTGAGCAACTTCATCGCATTTGATGAAAAGAAGATTCCGAACGTGAAAGCTTGGAACGCAGAACATCCTAATCTTTATACATTGCTACTCGAACTGAAAGACGCCCAAGGTAACGTCACCGAACTGACCGGATGCGAAGTCGGTTTCCGCACTTCGGAGATCAAGGACGGACGTTTCTGCATCAACGGTGTTCCGGTACTGGTAAAGGGAACCAACCGCCACGAACACTCACAACTCGGACGTACAGTAAGCAAGGAACTTATGGAACTGGACATCAAACTGATGAAACAGCATAACATCAACCTTGTCCGCAACTCGCATTATCCCACCCATCCTTACTGGTATCAGCTTTGCGACCGCTATGGGCTGTACATGATTGACGAAGCAAACATCGAATCTCACGGCATGGGTTACGGCTCCGCTTCCCTTGCCAAAGACAGCACTTGGCTGACAGCCCACATGGATCGTACACACCGTATGTACGAACGTTCCAAGAATCATCCGGCAATTGTTATCTGGTCGCTTGGAAACGAAGCCGGCAACGGCATCAATTTCGAACGTACCTACGACTGGTTGAAATCAGTAGAAAAGACCCGCCCCGTGCAGTACGAACGTGCCGAATTGAATTACAATACAGACATTTACTGTCGTATGTACCGCAGTGTAGATGAAATAAAGGCGTATGTAGCGAAGAAAGACATTTACCGTCCTTTCATCCTTTGTGAATACCTGCACGCAATGGGCAACAGTTGCGGCGGGCTGAAAGAATACTGGGACGTTTTTGAAAGCGAGCCGATGGCACAAGGCGGTAATGTTTGGGATTGGGTAGACCAGTCATTCCGCGAAATAGACAAGAACGGAAAATGGTACTGGACTTATGGCGGTGACTACGGGCCGGAAGGGATACCGAGTTTCGGTAACTTCTGCTGTAACGGCTTGGTCGGTGCCGACCGTGAGCCGCATCCGCATCTGCTTGAAGTGAAGAAAGTTTATCAGAACATCAAGACTACGTTGCTTGACCGGCGGAACATGAAACTTCGTATCAAAAACTGGTACGATTTCTCCAACCTGAATGAATATATATTCCATTGGAATGTAACGACAGATAGTGGAGAAAGACTGGCGGAAGGTACAAATGTATTGGATTGTGAGCCACACGGCACAATAGACATACAGTTGGGCAATGTGCTCCTTTCGAAGAAGGATCGGGAAGCTTATCTGAATGTGAGTTGGACGCGTAAGGAAGATTCTCCGATGATAGCCAAAGACTGGGAAGTGGCTTATGACCAGTTTATACTTCCCGGATATAAGAACTCCACGGCTCATCGTCCTCAAAAAGCAGGTGAGACTACCTTTACCGTTGATAAAGAAACGGGAGCCTTGGCTTCTTTAAGTCTGGATGGCAGAGAGCTGCTTTCTACCCCAGTGACATTGAGCCTTTTCCGTCCGACTACAGATAATGATAACCGTGACAAGAACGGCGCGCGTCTGTGGCGCAAAGCGGGGCTGGATAATATAACCCAAAAAGTCGTTTCACTGAAAGAAGGCAAGAACTCGACAACTGCCCGTGTAGAAGTTCTCAACGCGAAAGGACAGAAAGTTGGTACGGCTGACTTTATCTACGCACTGGACAGGAACGGTGCATTAAAAGTGAACACTACTTTTGAACCGGATACCGCAATCGTGAAATCAATGGCTCGTCTGGGATTGACATTCCGTGTAGCTGACACTTACGACCAAGTTTCCTATTTGGGACGTGGCGACAATGAAACATATGCCGATCGTGACCAATCCGGCAGAATCGGACTGTACCGGACAACTCCCGAGCGTATGTTCCACTATTATGTCGTTCCCCAGTCTACGGGCAACCGTACTGATGTACGTTGGGCGAAGTTCACGAATCACTCCGGTGAAGGTATCTTTGTTGAATCAAACCGTACTTTCCAGTTTAGTATGATTCCTTTCTCGGATGTATTATTGGAAAAAGCACGGCATATCAATGACCTGGAGCGTGATGGAATGTACACAGTACATCTCGACGCAGAGCAGGCAGGTGTGGGAACTGCTACCTGCGGTCCCGGTGTGTTGCCGCAATATTTGGTTCCAGTGAAGAAACAGGGCTTTGAATTTACCCTTTATCCGATAAAATGAGTTTAGAAACGATAGGTTATTAGATTATATAATTGGGGTGTGGGTTTTACGGTTTCTTTGAATATTGTCAGAAATATTCTGTTGGAGTAGTGAAATTCACACCTTTATGTTATCTTTGTGCTATCAGCATTAATTAAATATTATATCATGAACAAACTACTGACCGCCTTCTTATTATCCTCTGCCATAACATTAAGTGTACAGGCTCAAAAGAAAGAAAACTATTATGTGAAGCATCTTGAATTTCCTCAAAATGCCACTCTTGAACAGAAAGTAGATATGGCTGCGCGCCTTGTACCCACTCCTCAACAATATGCCTGGCAGCAAATGGAACTGACGGCTTTTCTCCATTTCGGTATCAATACCTTTACCGGACGCGAATGGGGGGATGGAAAAGAAGACCCCGCACTTTTCAACCCTTCGGAACTGGATGCCGGACAATGGGTACGCAGCCTTAAAGAAGCCGGTTTTAAAATGGTACTTCTGACAGCGAAACACCACGACGGTTTTTGTCTTTGGCCGACAGCTACTACAAAGCATTCTGTCGCTTCCTCTCCCTGGAAAAATGGAAAAGGAGATGTTGTGAAAGAACTTCGGGAAGCTTGTGATAAATATGGGATGAAGTTTGGTGTTTATCTCTCACCGTGGGACAGGAATGCGGAATGTTATGGAGACTCTCCCCGTTACAATGAGTTTTTTATCCGCCAGTTGACGGAGCTGCTTACCAATTATGGTGAAGTACACGAAGTATGGTTTGACGGTGCGAATGGAGAAGGCCCGAACGGAAAGAAACAGGTCTATGACTGGGATGCTTTCTATAAAACCATCCAACGCCTGCAACCGAAAGCAGTAATGGCGATTATGGGAGACGATGTCCGTTGGGTAGGAAATGAAAAAGGACTGGGACGCGAAACGGAATGGAATGCCACCGTACTGACTCCGGGAATTTATACCCGCTCGACAGAAAACAACAAACGCCTGGGTGTATTCAGCAAAGCGGAAGATTTAGGAAGCCGCAAGATGTTGGAGAAAGCTACGGAACTGTTTTGGTATCCTTCGGAAGTGGATGTGTCTATCCGTCCGGGATGGTTCTATCATGCGGAAGAAGATGCGAAAGTGAAGTCCCTGAAACATCTGTCGGATATTTATTTCCAGTCGGTAGGATATAACTTCGTGCTTTTATTGAATATACCGCCCGACCGCAAAGGCTTGATTCATGAAGCGGACGTGAACCGTCTGAAAGAATTTGCAGCTTATCGTCAACAAATATTTGCCGACAATCGGGTGAAAAAAGGAAGAAACTACTGGAATGCCACTTCGGGCAGTGAAGCTGTTTATTCTTTGAAGCCGGACTCGGAAATTAACTTGGTGATGCTTCAGGAAGATATCACGAAAGGACAGAGAGTAGAGTCTTTCGTTGTGGAGGCTTTGACTGATAACGGTTGGACAGAAGTGGGTCGGGGTACGACAATCGGCTACAAACGTATGCTGCGTTTTCCGGCTGTGAAAGCCAGTCAGCTACGGGTGAAGATTGACGAATGCCGTCTGACTGCTCATATTAACCAAGTGGCTGCTTATTATGCAACCCCTTTGCAGGAAGCGGTTCAGGGTGAAGATTGGAATAACCTGCCTCGTGCCGGTTGGAAAAAAGTCGCTGATTCTCCATTGACGATTGACTTGGGCAAATCGGTGACATTAGCCAGCTTTACTTATGCTCCTTCGAAAGCGGAAGCAAAACCGACAATGGCATTCCGTTATAAATTCTTTGTGAGCATGGACGGAAAGGACTGGAAGGAAGTTTCTGCCAATGGCGAGTTCAGCAATATCATGCACAACCCGTTGCCGCAGACCGTCGCTTTTGGTCAGAAAGTACAGGCGCGTTATATAAAGTTGGAGGCTACCACGCCTACTGCAACAACCGCGAAAGTAGAAATGAATGAAATAGGAGTGATAGCAATTCCCTGAGTGGATTGTTATCGTTGAAAGATGTGCTTGGAGAGTAGCAGTGAAGACCGGCAGTCTTGATTTCTAGTGAATCAGACGCCGGTCTTTTTTTCTAAACCAAATGAATCTTTTGCTGTTATTAATAAAAAAAAGACAGAAGTTATGCTTGTAGTAGATTTAGGAAAATGGATGAACAAAATCCTGATAGATTGGGGGATAGACCCGACAGTTGCCGACCGTTTTGATGAGACCATTATTGCTATTCTGATGATAGCGATTGCTATCGGTCTGAATTATTTATGTCAGGCTATTCTTGTAGGTGGAATGAATCAATACACTCGCCGGAAACCACATCAGTGGAACACGTTATTGATGAAGCGCAAAGTGTTTCATCACTTGATTCATACTATTCCGGCTTTCCTTGTCTATGCAATGTTGCCAATGGCTTTCATCCGTGGAAAAGAGTTGCTGCTGATTTCTCAGAAAGCCTGTGTCGTTTATATTATTTATTCATTGCTGTTGGCTATCAATGGAATTTTGTTGATGATAATGGATATATACGACGGAAAAGAATCAATGAAAGACCGCCCGATGAAAGGATTTATCCAAGTGTTGCAAGTAATTCTTTTCTTTGTGGGCGGAATTGTAATCATTGCTATTATCGTAAATAAATCTCCCGCTAGTTTGTTTGCGGGATTGGGTGCTTCGGCAGCTATCTTGATGTTAGTTTTCAAAGATTCCATATTAGGCTTTGTAGCAGGTATCCAGCTTTCCGCCAACGATATGGTGCGTCCGGGAGACTGGGTTACACTTCCTTCCGGCGATGCCAATGGTATTGTTCAGGAAATAACACTGAACACGGTCAAAATTCAAAATTTTGATAATACCATCTCGACCATTCCACCTTATACGTTAGTGAGCAGCCCTTTCCAAAACTGGCGGGGAATGACGCAATCGGGTGGGCGACGGGTAATGAAAAGCATCACATTGGATTTGACTACCTTACAATTCTGTACGCCGGAAATGCTTGACCGCTACCGGAAAGAAGTTCCTTTAATGGCAGATTACCAACCCGAAGAAGGCGTAGTGCCTACTAATTCCCAAGTTTACCGTGTGTATATTGAACGCTATTTATGCAGCCTGCCTGTGGTGAATCAGGACTTGGACTTGATTATCAGCCAAAAAGAAGCCACGATGTATGGAGTCCCTATTCAAGTTTACTTCTTCTCCCGAAACAAAGTGTGGAAAGAATACGAACGCATCCAGTCGGACATCTTCGACCATTTGCTGGCAATGGTTCCTAAGTTTGATTTGAAGGTTTATCAGTATTCGGATTAACCGATTTGTGCCATATGATGGCACAGAACTATTTGTTACGGATAGTTGGTGCATTAGTGAAGGGGCAGCTCAAAATCTGTATAGATTGGTAAATGGTCACTGATTCCCCCTTGATATTTCATTCCTTTATACGTGCGGAAAGGCTCTTTATCACCATATTTATTATCTTCTATTAATAGAAAGGGGAGAAGGCAAACATTTGCTTTTTCCTCGTTGGTGAAGAAGTTTCCGGATTGGTTTAATAAATTGCCGGATACAATCAAGTGGTCGAGCAATCCCCATTCTCCACGATATTTGTAAGAACCAAAATCCTTGGATTTGGCTTTTCGGGCAAGTAAATGATAGAGTTTTGAAGAAGTCAGTGCATCTGATGAAGGAGCTTCCGCTTCCAGTACTTCCCGAATGGATTTATTAGTCGGATAATCATTGAAATCTCCCATAATAATGACTTGCGGATGGAGTCTTGCGTTCAGGATACTATCAGCTTCCGTTCGTAGGATTTGTGCTGCATGAAGCCGGTAAGGTTCAGACACTTTAGCCCCGCCGGAACGGCTCGGGAGATGGCAAACAAATACATCCAGCGTATCTCCTGTCAGTAACAGACCGCTGACATGTAATAAGTCCCTTGTCGGGCGATGTTCTTTCAAGGGTGGGATAGAGATAGAACGGGATGATAATAACTTGAATAAATCTCGTTGATAAAGCAGAGCCACATCAATCCCTCTTAAATCAGGAGAATCCGTCATAACATAACGATAATCGAGTTCTTTTAAAGGAGAACGGCGGGTGAGGTCACGTAGTACTGTATCATTTTCTACTTCACAAAGACCTACAAGCGCAGGTGGATTCCATTCGCCAATCGCTGTGATAACACGTGCAATATCAGCCAATTTCTTCTTATATCTGCTATAATTCCAATGACGCATCGCACCGGGAAGAAACTCATGGTCATTCTTCAGGCTATCATGATGGATGTCAAACAGGTTTTCTATATTCCAACTAACGACACGGAAAGGGATTATTTCTTTGGAAAGAGAGTCTTGTTTATAAGGAAAATCTTGTTTATAAGAGAAAACTTGTGCTATAACATAGGAAGGAGCAAGGAAACTGCTCCCCAATATGCACACAACAAAAAAGAATATGGTAACAGCTACTCTTTTTTCACTGTTACCATAACCCTTTGTTTTTGTCTGTGGACTTGTCTGTCCGTTATTTCTTGGCAGGAACATGCACTAAAATATCCAACAAGTGCTTCCAGAACTTATCTACGGTAGGAATGAGCATCCGTTCATCGGGAGAGTGTACACCAGTCAGGGTCGGGCCGAAAGAAATCATATCCAATGCCGGATATTTATCAAGGAACAAGCCGCATTCCAGTCCTGCATGGATAGCTTTCACTTTGGCGTCCACACCGAATAAACGCTTGTAAGATTCGGCAGCCACTTCGAGGATAGCCGAATGTGGATTCGGTTTCCATCCCGGATAACCTTCACCGAAGGTTACATCCGCTCCTGCCAACCGGAATACGGCACGTACGGTATTCGCCATATCATTGCGGGCAGACAAAATGGAACTGCGTTGGCTGGTTTCGATGCGGATAACATTCTCCGGTTTCATTTTCACGGATGCAAGGTTTGTAGACGTTTCCACCAGTCCCGGAATATCCTGACTCATAGCATATACACCATGAGGAGCGGCATACAGAGCCTTCAGCAGACGGTCGGTTGTATTCTGGTCGACAGCAGTCTTGCGGGGAGTTTCCGATTCAAGAACCAGTTTCAAGTCCGGTTCTACGACGGACAATTCATCTTCCATTTCACTGGCAAAGATATTCAGCTCGGTACGAATATCGTGTTTCGCGTCTTCGGGCACTGCGCAGACAGCATACGCTTCACGAGGGATGGCGTTACGTAGATTACCGCCGTTGATTTCACAAAGATACAAGTCATGATTATCAGCTATACGGGCGAGGAAACGATTCAGAATCTTGTTCGCGTTCCCCCGTCCCAAGTGAATATCACCACCGGAGTGACCGCCTTTCAATCCTTTCACTTCCACCTTGAAGAAGAAATATCCGGCAGGAACCTCTATCTCCTTATAGGTAAACTGTGCCACGGAATCAATACCACCAGCACATCCGATAAAGATTTCCCCTTCGTCCTCAGAATCGAGGTTCAGGAGAATATCACCGCTCATGAAACCCTCTTTCAAGGCAAAAGCACCCGTCAGTCCCGTTTCCTCATCCACGGTAAACAGACATTCCAACGGGCCGTGCTCGATGCTGTCATCAGCAAGAATCGCCAGCTCGGTAGCCACACCGATACCGTTGTCCGCTCCGAGAGTCGTTCCTTTGGCTTTCAGCCATTCTCCGTCTATTTCAGTTTCGATGGGGTCGGTGAGGAAGTCGTGTTGAACATCGTTGTTCTTTTCGCATACCATGTCGATATGCGATTGCAGTACGACGGTTTGCAGATTCTCTTTACCCGGAGTAGCAGGCTTTTTAATCAGTACGTTGCCGGCTTCGTCCACCTTGGTTTCAAGATTATGTTTAGCTCCGAATGCCTTCAGATAGGCAATCATTTTCTCTTCCTTCTTTGAAGGGAA
>ERZ791731.296-NODE-296-length-31520-cov-3.80242_pt1 | contig 31520 bp, 21 predicted proteins | sample MGYA00509954_ERZ791731 | MGnify/ENA primary metagenome ERZ791731 (study PRJEB30046, sample SAMN00715134) | human gut metagenome | study: EMG produced TPA metagenomics assembly of the A metagenome-wide association study of gut microbiota in type 2...
GCTGTTATGAATACCAATTATATAGATGAATTGAACGAGAGTCAGTGTGCAGCAGTGACTTATAATGACGGTCCTTCGCTGGTGATAGCCGGTGCGGGTTCGGGGAAGACGCGCGTGTTGACTTATAAAATCGCCTATTTGCTGGAGAACGGTTACAATCCGTGGAACATCCTCGCGCTGACCTTTACCAATAAGGCAGCCCGTGAGATGAAAGAGCGTATTGCCCGCCAGGTAGGTATGGAGCGGGCACGTTATTTGTGGATGGGGACTTTCCATTCCATATTCTCCCGTATTCTTCGTGCCGAAGCGCAACATATCGGATTTACCTCCCAGTTTACCATTTATGATACGGCGGACAGTAAAAGCCTGCTCCGTTCCATCATCAAAGAGATGGGGCTTGACGAAAAGACCTATAAACCGAGCACCGTGCAATCCCGCATCTCCAATGCCAAGAATCATCTGGTCACTCCTACGGGATATGCTGCCAATAAAGAAGCCTATGAAGGCGATATGGCAGCCAAGATGCCCGCTATCCGTGATATCTATACCCGTTATTGGGAAAGATGCCGCCAGGCGGGAGCCATGGATTTTGACGACCTGCTGGTATACACGTACATTCTTTTTCGTGATTTTCCGGATGTGCTCGCCCGTTATCGGGAGCAGTTCCGTTATGTGCTCGTAGACGAGTATCAGGATACCAATTATGCCCAACATAGCATTGTCCTGCAACTGACCAAAGAGAATCAGCGGGTCTGTGTCGTGGGAGATGACGCGCAAAGTATCTATTCCTTCCGTGGAGCGGATATTGACAATATTCTCTATTTTACGAAAATCTATCCCGACACGAAAGTCTTTAAACTGGAACAGAATTACCGTTCCACACAAACTATTGTCTGTGCTGCCAACAGCCTGATTGAGAAGAACGAGCGTCAGATACGGAAGGCTGTATTCTCCGAGAAGGAGAAAGGAGAAGCTATCGGCGTATTTCAGGCATACAGTGATGTGGAAGAAGGTGATATTGTGGCTAATAAGATAGCCGAATTGCGCCGGGAGCATGACTACGGCTATGCTGATTTTGCCATCCTGTATCGTACGAATGCGCAAAGCCGTATTTTTGAAGAAGCTCTTCGGAAACGGACAATGCCTTATAAGATTTACGGTGGACTCTCTTTCTATCAGCGAAAAGAGATAAAAGACGTCATCGCTTATTTCCGGTTGGTGGTGAATCCGAGTGACGAAGAAGCATTCAAGCGTATCATCAATTATCCTGCCCGTGGTATCGGAGATACGACTGTCGGCAAAATAATATCGGCAGCTACCGATAATGGAGTCAGCTTGTGGGCGGCGCTCTGCGAACCGTTAAGCTACGGATTGAATATCAACAAAGGGACGCATACGAAACTTCAGGGTTTCCGTGAACTGATAGAAGGTTTTATTACCGACCAGGCGGATAAGAACGCTTACGAGATAGGAACAGATATAATCCGTCAGTCCGGCATTATCAATGATGTTTGTCAGGACACTTCTCCGGAGAATTTGAGTCGCAAGGAAAACATAGAAGAACTGGTGAATGGTATGAACGACTTCTGTGCTTTGCGGCAGGAAGAAGGTAATCCGAATATTTCCCTTACCGATTTCCTTTCGGAGATTGCCCTGCTTACCGACCAGGACTCCGACAAAGCAGATGATGGAGAGAAGATTACGTTGATGACCGTCCATTCCGCCAAGGGATTGGAATTTAAAAACGTGTTTGTGGTCGGGATGGAAGAAAACTTGTTCCCTAGCGGTATGGTAGGCGATTCACCCCGGGCATTGGAAGAAGAGCGGCGTTTGTTCTATGTAGCCATTACCCGTGCCGAAGAACATTGTTATCTGTCGTTTGCCAAAACCCGTTTCCGTTACGGAAAGATGGAATTTGGAAGTCCCAGCCGTTTCTTGCGGGATATTGATATTAATTTCTTGCGGATGCCGCATGAATCGGGAGTCAGCCGTTCGGTTGATGAAGGTGCGGGACGTTTCCGCAGAGAGATAGAAGGCGGATTTACCCGTTCTGCTTCTCCATCGCGTACACCTCTCGGAAGTACATCTTCGTCTGAACAGCGTGAACGGCCGAAGGCGCAGATTATAGCTCCCAGTGTACCGAGAAACTTGAAGAAGGTGAGTACGATAGGCAGCAGTGGGGGAAGTCAGGCAGCATCTTCCGGTTCGGCATCGGTAGCAGGTGTACAAGCCGGACAAATGATAGAACATGAGCGTTTCGGACTCGGAGAAGTGATAAAAGTGGAAGGAACGGGAGACAATGCGAAAGCAACCATTCATTTTAAAAATGCGGGTGACAAGCAACTATTATTGCGTTTCGCTCGTTTTAAGGTGGTAGAATAAGAAGTAACACTAAATAGAGAGGTTCATGAAGAAACAACTAACAGTATTTTTGCTTTCCGCTTTGATTTTGAGTGGATGTGCGTCGGGGCGTATGGGGAATCCGGGAGCTATCGTGGCAGGTGCTTCTATCGGTGGCAGTCTGGGAAGTTCGATAGGTGGACTTATCGGAGATAATAATCGTGGATGGCGAGGTGGTTACCGTGGCTCTGCTATCGGAAATATTGTAGGAACCATTGCCGGCGCGGCAATAGGAAATGCGTTGACGGCACCGAGACATGAACAGATTGAAGAAGATGCCTACATTCCTGAAGTGCGTGAAGTCCGTGTTCAGAAATACAAGAAACAACCACAGGTGCAGCGCCCGCTTACCCAACTGAAATTACGTAGAATCCGCTTTATTGATGATAACCGCAGCCATGTGATTGATGCGGGAGAGAACAGCAAGATTATTTTTGAAGTTATGAATGAAGGGCGGAAACCAGTTTATAACGTAGTTCCTGTGGTAGAAACCGTTGGTAAAGTGAAACATCTCGGCATTTCCCCTTCCGTTATGATAGAGGAGATTCTTCCGGGCGAAGGTATCCGTTATACGGCATCTATCCATGCAGGCGAAAGGCTGAAAGACGGTGAAGTGACATTCCGTGTAGCAGTGGCGGACGAGAATGGGGTAATTTGCGATTCGCAGGAGTTTACTCTGCCTACACAACGTTGATTTTAAGGGGATAATAATCCGGAAATATCCGGCATAAATATAGTGACGGTATGTGCCCGGGATAGTGACGCTATCTTGAGCATATACCGTCACTATGTTGATGGGATAGCGTCACTATTTTATGAGCCATTTTCCTAAATTCCGTTTCTCGGCATCAAAGGAAACACCTACTTTTATGAGCTTCCTACCGTCAATATTATAAGGTAACATATAACCTTTTTCATCTATCTGCCGTAAGGCTTCCTCGGCTGTACCTTCTAGTTTGAATTCGAATACATAGATGTAATCGGCGGTCTTTACTACTGCGTCTGCACGACCGATAGCGGTACGTACTTCTGCTTGTGTAAATTGCCCCATTAGTTTGAAGACCAAATAGAATACAACTTGATAATGACGTTCCGTTTTTGAATTCAATTCATAAGGGAAGTCGGCGAAGAAACAGTTCAAGCGGGTAAGAAATGCATTAACGTCACCATTACGTAGTTCGCGAATGAATTTTCCAATATAAAAAGTTGTATCAGTAGACGAAACCGGCGTATAAAAAGGAGCAGCAAAGTTGAGAAAACCATATTTCACTTCTTCATTAGGAAATCCCAATGTGTAGACACGAAACTCCGTATCGTAGGATTTTATCGTCAGATACCCACTTTGATAAAGCATCGGTACGGGGTTGCTGATATTTGCCCTGTCATCACTTAAAGAAGCGGAAGAAACTTCGATGCCGTCGAGTTCACGAAGATCGAAATCAGTTCTCTTAAGTATCTCTACCAGAAAAGTGGGAGTACCGCTGGCAAACCAGTAGTCGCCGAAGCGCAGCTTATCGAGGGCACTAAGTACGCTGAACGGGTTATACATCGGAGCAAATCCTTTGCTCGGAGTAAACCGGTATCCGTCATATTGCCGGGTAAGCTGCTCCACTATATTGTCATAAGTCGTTTCCGTTTGCACGGCCAGTGCTTGAAGTTCAGGAGCAAAAATAGCTTTTATTTCAGGGCAGGTCATACCACAGAGAGCATTATATTCAAGATCGAAGCTGATATCATTGAGTTGATTCAGTGTACTGAATATTCCCATTTGCGCAAATTTAGTCACTCCGGTGATAAAAACGAACTGCAAGTAAGCGTCGGCACTCTTAAGTACGGTATAAAAGGCAGTCAGCGTTTTACGATAGTCATCCTGTAGCTCCGGATTATCGAATGATTGTAGCATGGGCTTATCGTATTCATCAACGAGCACAACTACCCTGCGTCCGGTTTGTTCGTATGCCTGTTGAATGATTGTAGCGAATCTGCCGGAGAAAGTCATAGTTCCTTTATCGACACCGTACTGTGTTTCCCATCTTGCCAATTGAAACTCTAGCATTTTTTCCAATCGCTCTTTGCTATCGTATTTTTCGGCATTCAAGTCGAGATGAAGCACTGGATATTCAAACCAATTCTGTTCCAATTGTTCAATAGCAAGCCCCTTGAAGAGCTCTTTCTTTCCTTTGAAATAAGCTTCAAAAGTAGACAACAGCAAACTTTTTCCGAAACGCCGCGGACGACTCAGGAAACAAGGCGCACCTGCTTGTGCCAGACGAAAAACCAACGCAGTTTTATCTACATAAAGAAAACCTTCGGAGCGAAGTTTTTCAAAGCTTTGTATTCCTATCGGGAGCTTGCGGAGCATATTAACGGATGCATTCATAACAACTTTCATTTTCAATATAACAATGATACGGACAAAGATAATAAATTCGAATCGTATTTGTGCAAAATACGTGCAAAAACGTTATCCTAGTTCATGTTTCAACAAAAAGCATTAGATTGATAGATATGAAAGAGATATTCTATCGGAATACAGAATTATGAGGATTTGCGTAATAATAATTGTGTGTATATTGATAAAACTGCATTGATTTCAACAGAACGAAATATACCACTATCAAAGATTTGCAGGAACAACTGAATCTTTAATTTGAGCGAGTGGGAGATAGAATATTCTTAGACAGAAATAAATTGAATCATATATACTTGAAATCAAACATTTTCTGCTTACCTTTGTTTGCACGAAGAAATAAAAGCTATTTATATGAAAGAGATATTCAGAAGATATCCTATCGGGATACAGAATTTTGAGCAGTTACGTAATATGGATTGTGTATATATTGATAAAACCGCATTGATTTATCAATTAGTCCATACTGGTACTGTCTATTTCCTTAGCCGTCCGCGCCGTTTCGGAAAAAGTCTTTTGGTCTCTACTCTTGAAGCCTATTTTTCCGGAAAGAAAGAGTTGTTCGAAGGATTGGCCATGGAACGGTTAGAGAAAGAATGGACTGTTTATCCTGTGTTGCATATTGATTTCAGCAGAACAAAATATACCACTATTGAAGATTTGCAGGAACAACTGAATCTTTATCTGAGCGAGTGGGAGCGGACTTATGGAAAAAATGAAGAAGAAACGAGTTATGCAGCTCGTTTGACAGGCTTGCTTCAACGGATTCATCAACAGACAGGGAAGCAGGTTGTCGTATTGATTGACGAGTATGATGCGCCTTTATTGGATAGTAATAGTGACTCTGTTTTACAAGGACAATTACGAACTGAAATGCGTAAGTTCTTTAGCCCCCTTAAAGCACAAGGACAATACCTTCGTTTCTTGTTTCTGACAGGTATTAGTAAGTTCAGTCAGATGAGCATATTCAGTGAGCTGAATAATTTGCAGAATATCAGTATGAGTGATGATTACAGTACTATTTGCGGCATTACAGAGCAGGAATTACGGAATCAGATGCAACCGGATATTGAGAGGATTGCTCAAGCCAACAATGAGACATATGAAGAAGCCTGCCAGCATTTGAAACGGCAGTATGACGGTTATCATTTCAGTGAACATTGTGAAGATATTTATAACCCGTTCAGTCTTTTCAATGCTTTTTCTCAAAGAAAATATAAAAGTTTCTGGTTCTCTACCGGCACACCCACTTTCTTGATTGAGATGTTACAGCGAATGGACTTCAATCTCAATCTCTTGGAGAAGATGGAAGTGAAAGATGAGGACTTTGATAAAGCGACAGAGGTTATCACCGATCCGATTCCTGTACTTTATCAGAGCGGTTATCTGACTATTAAAGGATATGAACCTCTTTTCCGTACATACACGTTAGGTTATCCTAACGAAGAAGTTAAAATAGGCTTTATTGAGACGTTGATCCCTTCCTATCTCAATCAACCCACCCGCGAAAGTAATTTCTATGTAGTCTCTTTTGTAAGGGATTTGATGAAAGGTGATATTGAGCAATGTCTGCTTCGTACCCGTTCTTTCTTCTCTTCTATTCCTTATGATTTGGAGAATAATCAGGAAAAACACTATCAAACCATCTTTTACTTGCTGTTCCGTTTGATGGGGCAATATGTGGATGTAGAGGTAAAGAATGCCATTGGCAGGGCCGACGTGGTAATCAAAATGCCTGACGCGGTTTATGTACTTGAATTCAAGGTGGATGGTACTCCTGAAGAGGCATTGGCGCAAATTAATAGTAAACAATATGCCATCCCTTATGAGATAGACCATCGCAAGGTTGTTAAAGTTGGAGTGAATTTCGATAGCGCAACGCGGACTTTGGGAGAGTGGGAGATAGAATATTCTTAGACAGAAATAAATTGAATCATATATACTTGAAATCAAACATTTTCTGCTTACCTTTGTTAGCATGAAAAAAGAAAACGGGAAAGGAGACGAACTTATGGCAAGTAATTATATTCGTTTCGATTGGGCAATGAAACGCTTGTTGCGTAATAAAGCCAATTTTGCAGTTCTCGAGGGCTTTCTTACCACTCTTCTAAATGAAAAGATAGTCATTCAGAAGCTGTTGGAAAGTGAAAGCAATCAAGAGGATGAGTTTGACAAGTATAATCGGGTGGATATGCTTGCGGAAAACTCAAAGGGTGAACTCATTTTGATTGAAGTTCAAAACAATAATGAGTATGCGTATTTCCAACGTATGTTATTCGGCACTTCGAAATTGGTGACCGAATACATAAACCGCGGGGAAGGGTATGACAAAGTAAGGAAAGTATATAGTGTCAATATTGTATATTTCTCTTTAGGGAGTGGAAAGGATATCGTATATCATGGAAAAACTGAATTCCGCGGAATCCATCAGGGAGATGTTCTGGAATTGACTCCTTTCCAGAAACAGACATTCAAAGTAGATAGTGTCAGTCAGCTTTATCCCGAATATTATATTCTGAAGGTCAATGATTTCAATCAAGTGGCTCGGAGCCCGTTGGAAGAATGGATTTATTATATGAATACTGGTGATATACCCGATAGTGCGACAGCACCGGGGTTGGATGAAGCTCGTCAACGCTTGAAACTGGATAAGATGACTAAAGAAGAATTAAATGCTTATTATCGTCATTTGGATAATATAGTGATTCTACGCGATAATATATATACCGAGCGTGCTGAGGGTCGTGCAGAGGGCCGTGCAGAGGGACTTATGGAAGGTCGTATGGAAGAAAAAAGAGAAATGGTACATAATATGAAATCTTTGAATATTCCACTTGATACCATTTCGCAAGTTACAGGACTATCCATTGAAGAAATAAAAAGCTTGTAGTAGGATTGCCCCCGAAAATTGTGAATTTTAAAATGATAAAGACAACGCTTCCATTTATACTGGGAGCGTTTTTTTATTCATAAAAATAGGATACTGTATGCGTTTCTCTTGCTTGAAATCTGAACAGTGTATGGCGCGCAAGCAAATATGCGAGTAATCAGGCATTATGAGAATCTGTATTGCTTCTGTTTATATGTTATTGTGGTGCATATAGTTTGTAATAAAGTGCTAATTATGATATTTCGTCAGAGAATGGTGGGGCTATATCGTATTTTGCTACATCAGTTTATTGTAGTAAAAAGCATGGAATAACTAAAAATATGCAGGTTGTTTAGAGTCACACCGATGAATACATTGTTGGTCGGTGAGAAAAGCATTGACCCTCACCGGTCAACGATGCGTTCCTTTTAAAGGAACGGAGCTTAATCAAGAGAGAATAACTTGTTTTTTATTCCTCATTTATGCAGTTTTTAGCTCATGAATAGCATATTCTTGCATTAATTTATGCATTTATTTTTCTATTTGCTCGATTTTGAATTGAATATTAAAAGGGAGAATCTTAAAAATAGAACAGAATCTCTTATTCTGAGAGACACGGTTGACATTCCATTCTCTGTTGAAACTGCAAAAATCTTGTTTCTTATGATATGGTTATCGCTTGATTTATTCGTTTGTTAGTTTAAATAATGTTACCTTTGTGGCTGAAAAAGATATAAAAAGAAACATGATAAGAACTATTTATAATAATTTGTTATTGGTGTAGATTATGAATTCAGACAGACGAATGGCTTTACTATTTTTCATTTTAATGATAATTCTTGTTGTTACATTAGAACGAATGCTTTATGCTTCAGGAGAAGTTACACTTGAAAATAAGACTCAAATAACTTTATTGGAGGCAATAGAAGATGGACTCAATACACAATATAAGGTACTGGGACTACATGAGTTTAGTCGCAAAATGGAACCGAACAGGAACTTTGAGCATTGTACTATAATTAGTTCTAAAGGTAAAAAAGTAAAAGATATTGCGGTTGAAAAAAATAAGGTCATAGTGAGTTCGGATGTTGATACCAAAATACGTCATACCGTTTTAGCAGAAGAGGGGATAGATGCCGATGCTTGTTTATCTTTGTGGAGTAAGAAACTGTCTGCTGCTAATATTGTTTCCTGTCATGCATTGCAATTACATATTCACACAGATAAGAATAGTGCCTATGTACTTGCTTGTGGAGATTCTACGTTATTTTTACCTGAGTATAAAAAGATTAGTAGTGTTTACACCGGACTTTCCAATGAAATTGAAGTAGAGCCTTTTATTCGGTATTCTTGGTTGACAGTTCTTAAAAACGCCTCAATAACGATGGTGGTTATTGTGGAATTAATTATCCTTGTTCTTTTATTTGTTTGTTTTATCTATTATCTAAGAAAAAAAATAAAAAAGAGTGTTTCTTCAGTAACAGATATCTCCCAATCAGATATAAAATTGGCGAATCTTCGTTATGTCTACAGTTCGCATGAATTTTATGTAGATAATCGAAAGACTCAGATTCGTGGTCAATCTGCAACTTTGATTTTGTTGTTTTTGAAAGCTCCAAATCATACAGTGACAAAAGAAGAGATTATTTTATGTTTCTGGAGACTGGAAGATAGAGGCGTAGAAGGTAGGTTACGTCGTGTGCTGAGTGATTTAAGGGGCGTATTTCGGGAAAAATCAGTGAACTTATCTATTAAATCATCTGGAAATAGCTATTCTTTGATTGTTGAAAAAGTGCCATTTCATCGAATAAAACTTGTTTTGAGGACTATTGTGAGAAAATTCTCATAATAGTTCTCACAATTTCTCACGCCAATAATTTGCCATGTTCTAATCAGATGCCTACTTTCGGGCAAAAATTAATCAATTTATATCATAGTATGAAAAAGTATTTAAAGTTTGGAGCCTTTTCTTTTGTCGTATTGGTTTCTATTTTCTTTTGTAGAAAAGCTGAGCACAACAAACTACAAAACGTTATTTTATTAAATAATGTGGAAGCATTGGCTGCCGGTGAAAGTCCTATGACTACTTGTATTGGCTCCGGTTCTGTGGATTGTCCTATAAATCATGAAAAAGTAAAGTATGTTTTCGAACCATTTAAATTGGATTGGTAAGCTTCTGCTACTGATATTGGTAGTTGGAATATTATTCTCGTGCTTACAGTCCCCAAAAACTTTTTTGGGGATTAAATATTTAGATTTTCCGGAAGAGAAACATCTGTCGGCACAGGTAATAGAGCTTGATACAGCTTTGTTCCGCTATCCTTTTCGGATACAGATAGAAGGGGATAAAGCCATTGTTATGGATTTACATGGTTCCGAATATTATGGGCATTTATTCCAGTACCCAAGTTTCCGGTATCTATCTTCTTTTGGCAGACGAGGCGATTCCCCAACGGAAATGTTATCTATGGAAAACTTTCGTTTGTATAACCATGAATTATGGACTTTAGATGCTAACAAAAGCGAATTAACTAGGTTAGATTTTTCTTCATCCGGTGATTCACTGCTTCGTGAGGAAACGGTAACATTGGATGAAGATATACTTCGACCGCTTGATTTTACAGTGTATGATGATACAACATTTGTCATTCCTGACTATTCAGGTGAGAGCCGCTTTTTAAAGGTTAGTTGTAAAGGTAAACTTATAGAGAAGATAGGCGTTATACCTACAGAAAACGAGGAAGCTTTGCAAGAAGCCCGTCCGGCATTAGCACAGGCATGGCGTAGTTTTTTAGATTATAATTCCCATAATGGCGTTTTAGCTGCTGTCACTCAACTGGGAGAGGTGGTTGAAGTTTATAATTTGAAAGACAGTACTCATGTTGTTCGTATTGGCGAGCATGACGAACCTGAATTCAAAATATCAGATGGATATGGTATACCAACAGGCATTATGGGATTCAGCGATGTTCAAGTAACGGATAGTGCCATTTATGCGGTATTTCATGGAACGCCTTTTAAAGAGATAGCAAGACAAAGCGGAAGGCTTCCTGACGGAGGAAAATACATTTATGTATTTAGTTTGAAAGGAGAACCGATGTGTAAATATGTGCTTGACCATTATATATATGGTATTTGGGTGGATGAAGCTACTAAAACGATAATGGCGACAGATGTGAATAGCGATCAGCCAATACTAAAATTTAACTTTGGTAGCGTATGAGAGAATTAACATGATTAAAGGAGCAGAATGATGAGTTGGTTCATCTTGCCGGATTTGCTTACATATCATCTGCTCCTAAACCTTTAAAAAAAGATTCCGATGCAAACATAAGAATAAAAAGTTAATGTAGCAAACTATTGCTGTTCTGTTGAAATGATAGATACAGAAGAAAAACGAAAAGTACAAATTAAAAAACTACAAAATGAAAAAGAAAATAATGGGGTTTATAGCTATTGTTGCTATTGCTGCTGTTGCGGGATATAATATATATACTTCGCAGAATAATGTGAAGTTATCCGCTTTAGCTTTAGCTAATGTTGAGGCATTGGCGAGATATGAGTACCCTGATATGGGAATTACCTGTAATCAATCTAAACATGATTCTCCAGGTAAATGTTGGCATATGTATGGTGAATGTTTGCTAGGAGCATTTATTCGTTTTGATGATTGTAGATTCAGTGGTTACATGAGTGATTCATGTGTTACTCCTTGTGACTAACTAGTTTTGATATTTAAGAGGTTGTGTTTTGCACAACCTCTAACTATAAAAGAAATATGATGAAAAAAATAAGTGCTATAATATTGCTAGTTGTTATTTATGCGTGTTCAAAGAGTAATAAAAAGTTATCGAATGGAATTGATAGAATACCGGTGGAAATGCATAAAGTTACTCAAGACGCTTCGTCTTTCTTGGAGAAAATAGAACTTGTTCCTCTTGAAACGAATGATTCGTCGTTACTTTTTAGATGTAATAAAGTCATTTATGATAAAGGTACAAATTTATTTGCAATTTATACCAGTGATCAAATAGTTTATACTTTTACGGGAGAAGGACAATATATAGATAACTCAAAAAGGATGCATGGGCAAGGACCGAAAGATTACATGATGGTACTAGATATTAATATAAATCCATATTTGAATGGCATTGATATGTTAAATCCTTATGGTACTATTTATACTTACAGCTCAAAATTTGAACTTTTGTCTAAAAGAAAATTTAAGCCAGAGTTTCCTGTCGACTATTTGATGGCTTTAGATTCTAATAATTATATTTTTAATCATCCTTTTATTTGGACGGATCAAGAACTTTCATTTGTTAACTTAAAAACGCAGCAATCAATAAATGCCAATTATGAAGGTACTATTTCAGGAAACACAATGGAACATAATTGCTTTTATCATATAGGTGAAGGCTTTTATTATGTGCCTTTTGGACTAAATTATTATTTTTATCAGATTAATGTAAAAGAAAAGAGGTTAGAACCGATAATGTATCTTGATTTTGGTGATTCTGAAATTAAATCTGACGGTTTACCTGGACGAGCTGGAGGAAAGCGAACTGATTCCGACGAAGAAAGAAAAAGAATAACAACAGATGCAACAGAAAGGTATCAATTCCTGAAGAAATCAGGTAAAATCTTACCAATGCTTAAGTTTTTTAATGACGATTATGTATATCTCTATTTAACGAAGAAAATTAGAGGATATGGAAGTCATTTTATTTATAATAGGAGGAGCCAAAAAGGGTTCTTTTTGAAAGAGGAAACCCCTTTTCTTATGTATCCTTGTTTTGGTATAGTTGATAATATGCTGCTTGCTATTTGTCAGCCTGATATAGTTCACAAATTTGTAGATCGTAAGTTTATGTCATCCGAAGAAATTCACAAAATGGAGACATTAAAAGAAGATGATAATCCTGTAATCTTGAAATACTATTTGAAATAATGACACGTTTAGTTAGTTTGATGCTTATTGCTATATTATTGTTGTCTTGTAAAGAACCGGAACAAAATAGAATAGCCCGTTTGGTTAATGAATGGAATGGGAAGACTATTCAATTTCCTGATAGTATATGTTTAACGTCATATGCGGGTGATACTGTTATGACAAAGTATACTAGAGAACGGTCATCATATACCATATTGAACTATGTTGATACAATAGGTTGTGTCAGTTGTAGGCTACAATTGCCAAGATGGAAAACGATGATGGAAGAATTAGATTCTCTATATCCGACTAGGGTGACTTGTTTAATGGTCTTTAATCCAAAAGGAAAGAGAAAACTGATTAAACATTTAAAAAACAATCAATTTAATTATTTTGTTTACATTGACGAAAGGGATACTTTGAATAGGATGAATAAGTTTCTGAATGAGGAGGATTTTGGTACATTCCTTTTAGATAAAAATGATAAGATTGTAGCAATCGGAAATCCAGTTCTCAAACCTAGAGTAAGAGATTTGTATTTTAATATAATTTCAGGGGAAACGGTTGTATCATCTGTAGACAAAGAAGTTTTAACGGTTATTTCTTTTGACAAGAATAAAGTCGATTTAGGAAATTTCTCATGGAATAAAGAGAGAGAGACTGAATTTGTAATTTCAAATGTAGGGAAATTGCCATTAGTAATAAATGATGTAATTACTTCTTGTGGTTGCACTACAGTGGATTATACTAAAAAACCAGTCATACCTGGTGATAATATTATTTTGAAAATAAAATATAAGGCAGAACAACCTGAACATTTTAATAAAACAATTACAGTCTATTGCAATGCAGAAAGTGCTCCATTTAAATTGAATATCAGTGGAAATGCAAAATGAATAGGAATATGATAAAGCACTTACAATATATCCAACTCATAATTATTATTCTATTAGGATGGTATCTTATCGATAAAGTAGTATTTAGAGAAGAATCAATGACTTCTCTAGAAGCTATATTGCAAGTTGCGAAAGATAATAGGATGGAGTTGGAAAAAGTGCTTTATCGTTATCAAAAAGACCCTACTGATAGTTTGAAGTATGAAGCAGCTTGTTTTCTGATAGAAAATATGCTGTTTTATACTTATTCTGTTGGAGAGCAATTGGACAATTATAAGTCTTATTATACATGGTTGAAAAAAAGTAGAGGGAAAACACCACAACAGGTTGCTGATTCTGTTAAGAATGTGTATGGGGATATAAAGGAAGAACTAGAGAAAAAATGTGACATTATGGAAATAGATTCTGCCTACTTATGCCGTAACATTGATTGGGCATTCAAAGTTTGGCAGGAACAACCTTGGGGAAAAAATATCTCGTTTGAAACATTTTGTGAGTATATATTGCCTTATCGGATAGGGGATGAACCATTATCTTATTGGCGTGAAACGTACTATGAAAAATATAATTCGTTGTTGGATTCATTGCGTATGTCTGATTCATTAGATATCGAAGATCCGGTTGTTGCCGCTAATTATCTAATAAGTAAATTGCCTGATAAAAGCTATTATTATACTTCTGTAACGCCCTATCCATTTGGGCATATAGGGCCGGAATATGTACAATACTTATCCGGTACATGCAGGGAAGTGACTGATTTTGGAGTGTATTTATTTAGAGCTTTGGGTATTCCTTGTGCCATTGACTTTGTACCTGTACGTAGTTATATAAATGCCGGGCATTTTTGGTTGACAACATGGAATAAGGATGGAGAGGAATATATGACTGATTTCCCGCAAAAATTGCGACCTGTACGTAAGAATTGGTGGTATCGGTGGGACGATAGTTCCAAAGTGTATAGATATACTTTTAGTGTGAATAGAGACCTGTATGAGCAAATGGCAAAGTATGGTGAAGAAGTATATCCTTTTTGGCGTTTGCCGAAATTTACAGACGTAACTTATGGATATGGCTATAATTTTAAGAAAGAATTGGTTATCCCTTTAGAAAAACAGTATAAAACGAAACGGAGCGGGAAAATCTCTTATCTATGTGTCAGTGACAGGGATCGTTGGACTCCTGTCGACTGGACTGCATATGATGCGGGGCATCTGGTGTTTCAGTATGTACGGAATGGTTCGTTTATGAGAGTGGCTACTTATGAGAATGGTACATTATGCTTTCTGACCGATCCTTTTTATGTTGATAAACATAGTAATGAGATCTGCTATTATCCTGCAGGAAAGGAGAAGGAAGATGTGGTATTATATGCCAAGTGTGATATCGGGAGAGAAAATATGTTCAGAGACCGGATGATAGGAGGTGTTTTTGAGGGGAGCAACCATCCTGATTTTTCGGAAAAAGACACTTTATTCATTATACAAGGCAGACCTAATCGTTTGAATACAACTGTAAAGAGTTGGTCTGATAAAGAATATCGTTATCTAAGATATTTTGGTCCGCCCAAAAGCGCATGTAATATTGCGGAAGTTGCTTTTTATGAGAAGAATGATACCGTGGCTTTATCAGGGAAAATTATAGGGACTCCCGGATGTTACCAACATGACGGAACACATGAATATACTAATGTCTTTGATGGGAAAACATGGACTTCTTTTGATTATCATCAGCCTACTGGTGGATGGGCGGGGCTTGACTTGGGCAGAAAAGTTCGTGTAGACCGTATTGTATATACTCCGCGCAACAGAGACAACTATGTTCGCCCTGATGATCTATATGAGTTGTTTTATTGTGACAAGGATTGGAAGTCTGCCGGAAAAATCAAGGCAACTGCTGATTCATTGGTATTTCGGGATATTCCCGTAAATACGGTGCTGCTTTTGAGAAATCATACACGCGGACTGGACGAGAGAATCTTTATTTATGAAAACGGTAGTCAACTATGGAAATAAGAACGTATATCAGTTTGGTTGCAACATGGAGGATGATTATAATCTCAGGTATCATTTCTCTGGTATATGCTTGCTCTTGTCCGAATGAGAAGATTTCGCATTTGTCCGCTATTGTTCCTTCCAGGCATACGCTGTTGGCTGTTACCCCCAGTTTAAGTCTCCAATTAACGGGGGATACATTAAATAAAAGTTACCCGCAGTTGAGAACCGGAAAGGCGTTTCCGATAACTGGTATTTTACGTGTAGACGGCATACTTTATCGTTTCATGGGAGGTGATTCTTTACGTATATCTCCTTTAGCACCTCTTTCGGAAGACACTGTCGGGTGGACGGGAAAATATTCTTTCTTGTTTCCGGGAAAAGGATGGGAGCAGAGGGTATATGACGATTCTTGGTGGAGTGAAGGAAAAGGGGCTTTTGGCCCGGTAAAAGGGTATTATTATCCGGCTCATACTTTGTGGGGAGCAGAAAATATTTATGTCCGCAGGCATGTCAAGGTGGATAAAAAAGACGCTTTGAAGAATCGTAAAGTTTATGTCCGTTATGTATGCGATGATCGGATAAAGCTTTTCTGTAATGGGAAACATCTGTTGGAAAGCGGATTTACGCATCAAACGAAATGCCAACATTTGACTGATGAAGCAATTAATCAAATAGTTGATGGAGATAATGTCCTGGCTGCATATTGCCGTAATACGGGAGGTGCCGGCTTATTGGATTTTGGTTTGTATATCGAAAATAAAACGTATGCCGATGCGAAACCTGCAACTTTGAAAAAGATAGATGTGCAAGCTACGCAGACTCAATTTATTTTCCAATGTGGAGAGGTGGATCTTCAGATTGACTTTGTCTCACCTTCCTTGTCGGAAAAGTGGGCTCTGACAGGATGGCCTGTCGGTTTTATTTCCTATCAAGTCCGTACGGAAAGCGGAAAGGAACATACAGTGGAAGTCTTGTTTGATGTGGATATGGAATGGATGTTTGGCAAGAGGGAAGTTGATAGTTGGGCTGAACAGGATTGGCGTTTTGTGAAGTCCGACAGTTTGTATTTGGCTATGGCAGCGGATGAAACAACCTTTTCATGTATGGATGGTCATGCCATCTTGTCTCAAAAGTTGTACGTGGGAAATGAAGAGGATAAGAATAGTGGGGTATTACTTGTCGGATATGAAGAAGGACAGGTGCTGCAATATGATGGAGAGGTGCTGTCTCCTCTTTGGAATAGTGATGGGACAAGGGCGGTAAAAGAATTAATGAAATCCGTAGGAAATAGATATAAGGAACTTAAAGCGGAATGTGATATTTTGGATAACCGATGGAACTCCAAGGCATTTCAGGCAGGGGATAAGGTATTCGCGGGGCAAATGCTTCCTGCTTACCGTAATTTTGTATCCTCTCATAGGTTTATGTCATTTTCTGATAATAAGCTTTTTTGTTTGGGCGATACTTTGGGCAATGTCAGAGAAGCTTATAAGAGTTTTCCGGTATTGTTATTCTTTCATCGTACCGACTGGATGAGAGGTTTGTTGGATCCCATATTCGAGTACTGTGAAGATATTCATTGGAGCAAGAAATATCCGTCATATGATATAGGCTTGTATCCTGTTGCCGGTAAACAGGTGAAATTGGAAGACTGTGCCGTAGAAGCGGCTGCCAATATGCTGATGATGACAACTGCTGTTGTAGAGACGGAACAGGACTTCAGTTACGCTGATATGCATTGGGAGCAATTGGGTGTGTGGGCGGATTATCTGCAAAAGAAGATGAAAAAAGAGACATATCCTTTCACCGGGTTATTGGATGAAAATGACGAACGTGTGAAATGTGTGTTAGGGTTGGCGGCTTATCGTAAATTGATTCAATTAAAGGGAAGCTTATGAGCAAGATAAAGAGAATTCGGGCGATATTGGAGAATTTGGCTTTCTTCATATTCTGCATGGTGGTAGTTCTGTTCTTGATGCAACTATTTTGTTTTACTTCATTCAGGATACCTTCGGATTCTATGGAACCGGCATTGAAGGATGGCGACCGGATATTGGTCAATAAGATGATAAGGGGGGCTCGCCTGTTCGATGTGTTTGCAGCTTTGGATAATGAGGAAGTCACTATCCATAGGATGCCCGGATGGGGGAGTTTCAAGAGAAATGATATACTGGTTTTCAATTTCCCTTATCAGATGAACCGTTGGGATAGTGTCCGGATGGATGTAATGCAGTATTATGTAAAACGGTGTGTCGCCCTGCCGGGGGATACATTGGAGATTCGTGGGGGATTTTATAAAGTACGTGGTTGTGACGAACGGTTGGGAAACTACGATGCCCAGCAATATCTGGCGAATCTGAAGCATCCGGAGCAGCATGGTATTGTTGTAGGTACATTTCCGTATGACAAACAAATTGGATGGACTATCCGTGAGTTCGGACCTTTGCCGATTCCCAAGAAAGGTCAGACAGTAATGATGAATCGTACGAACTGTCTTTTATACCGGCAATTGATAGGGTGGGAACAGAAGAAAAAACTACGTATAAAAGACGGACAAATAGTATTGGGAGACAGTGTGATTACCCAATATCGTTTTAAAAAGAACTATTATTTTGTTTCCGGTGATAATATGGCAAATTCACAAGATTCAAGATACTGGGGGATGTTGCCTGAAGAATATATTGTAGGTAAGGCTACCCGTATTTGGTATTCGGAAGATAAATTTACGGAGAAGCTCCGTTGGGACAGGTTAATGAAGAAAATCAGATAAAAGAATGGCAATGATTAAAAAAAAGAATGCAATGATTAAAAAAAACACTGTGATGATTTTAAAAAACATTGAGAAGAAAAAAATAATCACTTAGCATGTTTCTTGAAAACATGTGATTGTTTCAGTAAAAACATATAGGAGAGTTAGTCAAAAGATGTAGAACGTTTATATAAATGATGTAGATGAGTCAGGAAAGTGTAATACTTCAATATGATATAAGATGTACAGAGTTTATGGCATTCGTCACTTTTTTCTTTATTGTGTTGTATATCAGTGAGATATAATGAATGTTCTATAGTCAGATAACTACCTTCATTATAAGTGCTTATGCTATAAGTAAATAATGGAAAAAGTGACAATGACGGAGATTGGAATATGTTTTGATAAATGAGATTTTAAGTTGATGGGAACAGTAAAAAAATGCATAGCGGATGTGGTGGCACTCTTAGGGGTTGCTGCAATCCTGAGTGTAGTGACTTTTGCCACTTCGGGCGATATTCCTGTCGGTGAAATGGCATATCAAAGGCTGTGGTTGGGACGCATGGCTTTTGTTTTTGTCGTTTGTAGTCTGCCGTCTCTTTACCTGAGCGGGAAACTGCGTCTGTCTTTTTCATCTATAGTGACATGGGTATTAATTGTATTGGGAGGAATCGAAGTTGTCTGGGGATTGAGACAGATATACGGCCTGGCTGTTTCCAATCATTCTTTATATGCGCTTACAGGATCTTTTTATAATCCGGGACCTTATTCGGGATATTTGTCGATGATATTTCCGCTTTGCCTGCATGAATGGCTGAATTTGAAAGAAAGGACGGAACGTACATGGGCGGAGCAGGGAAAATATTACGTGGCATTAGGAGTTATGTTGTTGATTCTTTGTGTGTTGCCTGCGGGTATGAGCCGCTCGGCATGGATTGCTGCCGCAATATCAGGTACATGGGTATATGGGATGCATGCTTCGTGGGGAAGCAAACTGAAAGAATTTGGGCGAAAATATAAGAAAAGGGTGGTACTGGCTTGTATTGTAGGAGGGAGTATAGTGGTAATGATTGGTTACGCACTTTTTCAACTGAAAGCAACTTCTGCCAACGGCCGCTTGTTCATGTGGAAAGTCAGTACTCTTGCTATTGCCGAAAGTCCTGTTATAGGACATGGAACAGGGAGTTTTGTCTCGGCCTATGGCAGAACGCAGGAAGATTATTTCGCCAACGGAGAATATTCGGAGACGGAAGAATTGGTGGCAGGAAGTCCGGAATATGCTTTTAATGAATATCTGCAAGTAGCGGTGGAATACGGGATTCCTTTTTTATTAGTTGTCTCTTTAGTTATTGGATTTTGTCTTTGGAAGGGAAGTAGTGAAGGAAGAATAGGTCTTTGTGGGAGTGTAATTTCTGTTTTGGTATTTGCCTTTTCCTCTTATCCAATGCAGATTCCCGGATTTGCAGTGACGTTCTATTTTTTGTTGGCGGCTTGTGTTATCGGGCGTTCAAAGATAATACTGTTATTCTTTATGTCAATGATGGTGCTATTGGGAGCGTATTATTGGAAAAACAACCAATATGATGCGTGTAAGAGTTGGCATCGTGGTAAGATGCTTTATAATATAGGGGCTTACCGGTCAGCTAAAGAAGACTACGAGAAGTTATATCCCGAATTAACGAATCGCGGAGCTTTTCTTTTTGAATACGGATATTCTCTGCATAAATTGAAAGAATATGATAACTCGACAAGGATATTGGAGGAAGCGATGACACACAGTAATGATCCCATGATTCTGAATATTATCGGCAAGAATTATCAGGCATCAGGAGATTATGAAAAAGCGGAAGAATACCTGATTCGGTCTACGCACCGGCTTCCGGGGCGGATTTATCCGTATTATCTGTTGGCGAAACTTTATGCGGAATCAAAATATCGGCAACCTGAAAAATTAAAATATGCTGCTGAAATAGTGTTGACAAAAGAACCGAAAGTGCAGTCTACGGCAGTAAGGGAAATGAGAGAAGAAGTAAAGAAATTATTGAAATAAAAGAACCAATAAATATGAAGAAACACGATTGTATATGGTTATTGTTATGTTTGACATTAGGAGTAAACACCTCTTGCTCTGACAAGAAAAGTAGTGCCGATGAACAGGAGCTAGGAGTAACCACCGTCCTTCCTGATGCAAAAAATGAGGTAACCATCCAAGTCCTGAAAAGACAGAATTTTAATCACGAGTTGGTAAGCAATGGCAAGGTGAATGCTCGTAGCAAAGCTGATTTGCGTTTTGAGACAAGTGAAGTCATAGCCCATATTTATGTGAAGAATGGCGACCGTGTGCATAAAGGGCAAAAATTGGCGGAGTTGGACAAATTCCGTTTGGAGCAGAAACTGTCCCAGTCGGAGGATGCCTTGTTGAAAGCCGAACTGGAACTGAAAGATATATTGATAGGACAGGGGTATTCTGTTGATGATTTCAGTAACGTTCCGGCGGACATAATGAAGATTGCCAAGGTGAAAAGTGGATATGACCAGTCGAAATCCCAGTATGAATTGGCAAAAAGGATAATGGAACATGCCACACTGGTCGCTCCTTTTGACGGGGTGGTGGCTAATCTTTTTTCGAAGACTTTTAATCCGGCTAATACGTCTGAAGTATTTTGTACTATTCTTGATACCAGAGGCATGGAGGCCGAATTTACCGTATTGGAGAATGAACTTGCTTTTATAAAGAAAGGGGATAAGGTGATGGTGCTTCCCTATGCCGGAGGAAGTTCGTTTGAAGGCAGTGTATCTGAAATCAATCCGTTGGTGGATACGAACGGGATGGTAAAGGTGAAGGCTGACGTAAACGGGGAAGGCAAGCTGTTCAGCGGCATGAACGTAAGGGTGAGCGTCAGAAGAAATCTGGGTGAACAGTTGGTGATTCCCAAGACGGCTGTGGTACTGCGCTCCGGCAAGCAAGTCGTGTTCACATTGAAAGATGGCAAGTCCATGTGGAACTATGTAAATACGGGACTGGAGAATGCTACGGAATACATCGTTTCTGATAAATCCCGGAAAGGTGTTGAAGATGGCTTGCTTGAAGGAGATACGGTCATTGTGACCGGAAACCTGAATTTGGCGCATGAAGCGGAAGTAAATGTAAGATAATCCGTCCCAAAATCAAGTAAGCATGATAAAATTTTTGATTCAGCGTCCCATTGCCGTATTGATGGCCTTCACCGCCTGTTTTATTATCGGGTTGGTGACCTATTCCACCTTACCCATCTCCTTGCTTCCGAATATCGCCATTCCGGAGATTACCGTTCAGGTATCCGCCGTCAATACTTCCGCCCGCGAACTGGAAAATACGATTGTGAAACCTTTGCGCGGACAATTGATTCAGGTTTCGACATTGAAAGACATTCATAGTGAATCAAGGGACGGGGCAGGCATTATCCGCTTGTCTTTTGACTATGGCACGAATACTGACCTCGCCTTTATCGAGGTGAACGAAAAGATAGACGCCGCAATGAATTTTCTTCCGAAAGAAACGGAACGCCCGAAAGTGATAAAGGCAAGCGCTACGGATATTCCCGTATTTTACCTGAACCTGACATTGAAGAATGACAGTGCCTATCACAGCACACAGCAGCAGTCTTTCCTGGATCTGTGCGAGTTTGCCGAATCGGTTATCAAGCGCCGGATAGAACAACTGCCGGAAGTCGCCATGGTGGACGTGACCGGAATACTTGAACGTCAGGTACAGATTGTACCCGATGAGGACAAGTTGGCAATGATGGGACTTACCATCGAGGATATTGAATCGGCCCTGGCATCCAACAATGTGGAACCGGGCAGCATGACGGTGCGTGACGGATACTATGAATATAATATTAAATTCTCCACACTGCTGCGCACGGCGGAAGATGTGGAAAATATCTATTTGCGCAAAGGCGACCGCATCGTACAATTAAAGGATTTCTGCAAAGTCAGTATCGTACCCGTGAAAGAAAAGGGCGTATCCGTGTCGAACGGCAAGCGTGCGGTGACACTGGCCGTCATCAAGCAGGCGGACGAGAACATGGATAAGATGAAAAACTCCCTGATAGGCACTATGGATTATTTTCAGCGGGTATATCCGGACATTGATTTCAGTATCAGCCGGAATCAGACCGAACTGCTGGACTATACTATTTCCAACCTGCAACAGAATCTTTCTTTAGGTTTTCTGTTTATCTGCCTGGTGGCGGTTCTCTTCCTGGGTGATGTGAAATCCCCGTTGGTGATCGGACTGAGCATGGTGGTTTCCATCGTCATCAGTTTCGTATTCTTCTACCTTTGCCATATGTCACTGAACATCATTTCCCTTGCAGGGTTGATTCTGGCTTTGGGAATGATGATTGACAGCTCGATTATCGTGACCGAGAATATTTCTCAATACCGGGAGCGGGGATATTCCCTGAGGCGTGCCTGTATTACAGGAACAAGTGAAGTGGTGACTCCTATGTTGAGTTCTTCGTTGACTACCATCGCGGTATTCGCCCCCTTGATTTTTATGAGCGGCATTGCCGGAGCTATTTTCTACGACCAGGCTTTCTCTGTCACGGTAGGGCTGATGGTGTCTTATTTTACGGGAATCATGCTTCTTCCCGTCCTTTATCTGCTGGTCTACCGCACAGGCATCCGTACCCGGAAATGGAAGTGGCTCTCCTTTAAATTCAATAATCCGATAAAAGACCATACACTGGATCGTTTCTATGATACTGGAGTCGACTGGGTATTCTCTCATAAAACGTTCAGCGTGTTATTCTGTATCGTTTCCATCCCGCTCTGCGTATTCTTCTTTTTCTTTATAGACAAGCAGCGGATGCCCGATATAGAAGAAAACGAACTGATTGTCCGCATAGAATGGAATGAGAATATCCACGTGGATGAAAACAGGAAGCGTGTGGACGGACTTTTTAAGGAACTGGATGGTCAGTCCCTGGAACAGACGGCTTCTATCGGCAGGCAGGACTTTATTCTGAACCGGGAAAGGGAGCTTTCATCGTCCGAAGCGGAACTTTATTTCCGTACGGAGACTTCCGATGGAATTGCTCCCTTGGAACAGGAGATATACCGGAGACTGAAAGAACGCTATCCGCTTTCTGTCGTTTCTTTCGCTCCGCCGGAAACGGTATTTGAAAAACTCTTCGTAACAGGTGAACCGGATGTCATTGCTGAGTTTTATGCCCGCAACAGGGCGCAGGCACCGGACGCGGAAACGATTCGCAAAGTGGAGCAGGGACTAGCGAAAGAAACCGGAATCAACCCTACGGGCATCGCTTTTGAGAACCAGTTGAACCTGAGTATCAGCAAGGAAAAGCTCTTGCTTTACCGTGTTTCTTATAATGAGCTTTACCGCGTCCTGAAAACCGCTTTCCGTGAAAACAGCGTGACCATGCTGCATTCCTACCAACAGTATCTTCCGATTAATATTGCGGGGAATGAGAAAACGGTGAACAGGGTTTTGCAGGAGACATTGGTACAGACACAGCCGGATAGTAAAGGGGACGTGGAATTTATCCCGCTTCGGGAACTGGTGAAGGTGACTCCTGCCGAGGACTTGAAAAGCATCACTTCCGGGCGTAACGGGGAATTTGTGCCTTTCGACTTTTACGGGGTGCGGGACGCGGACAAGCTGATAAAGGACGTGAAGCGGGTAGCTGAGGAGACGGGAGACTGGGACACGGGATTTTCCGGCAGTTTCTTCTCAAACCGGGAAATGCTGGATGAACTGGTAGTGATACTTATGATTTCGCTGTTGCTGATGTATTTTATCCTTGCTGCCCAGTTCGAGAGTTTTCTACAGCCTTTGCTTGTATTGGCGGAGATTCCCATAGACGTGGCCTTTGCGCTGTTGCTGCTTTGGCTTTGCGGGCATACGTTGAATCTGATGTCTGCCATCGGGCTGATCGTCACCTGCGGTATTGTCATCAATGACTCTATCCTCAAACTGGATGCCATCAATGAACTGCGTAAGGCGGGTGTTCCCTTGTTGGAAGCCATCCATGAAGCCGGGCGCAGACGTCTGCGTCCCATTATCATGACTTCGCTGACTACGATTTTTGCCATGGTTCCGCTATTGTTTTCTTCGGATATGGGTTCGGAACTGCAAAAACCGTTATCTATTGCCATGATAGGAACGATGTCGATAGGTACGGCAGTGAGCCTGTTTATCATCCCGTTGCTTTATTGGTTTATTTATAGGAATAAGAAGGCTCAAACGCAGGTTAACACAGATTGACGCAGATTATTTTTCACGTATAAAATTGTCAGTTATGAATTATCAGTTATTAGTCAGGTGTTATTTTACTTTGGCGTTGGGTTGCGGAATCTGTTTTTCCGCAAATGCCCAGGAACGTTTGGTACTTGACCTGAATCGGACGATTGCTTTGGCCAATGACAGTTCGCTGGAGTCATTCCGCACACAGAATATGTATCTGTCCGGTTACTGGGAGTATCGGTCGTACCGTGCCAACCGCTTGCCCAGCCTGACACTGGATCTTACCCCGGCACAATATAACCGGGATATCACGAAGCGTTATGATTCGGGTTCCAATCTGGACGTATACCGTACGCAGCAATCTTATTATGCCTATGGCGGACTGAGTGTGAAACAGAATCTCGACCTGACCGGAGGTACTTTTTATCTGGAATCGAATCTTGCCTATATGCGCAACTTCGGTGACAACAGCGCGACGCAACTTACCAGTGTTCCCATACGAATCGGATATTCGCAGAGCTTGGTAGGGTACAATCCTTTCAAGTGGGAACGAAAGATAGAACCGTTGAAATATGAGCGTGTGAAGAAGGAGTTTCTTTATAATGTGGAGAAAGTGTCGGAGACAGCCACGAATTATTTCTTTTCCCTGGCTATGGCACAGGCGGAATATAAACTGGCAAAAGATAACCTGGCTTCCACGGATACGCTTTACCGTATCGGGCAGCAACGACACCGGATAGCCGCCATCTCACAGGCTGACCTGTTGACATTGAGACTGGATCGCGTGAATGCGCAAAACACATTGCAGAACAAGGCAAGCGACCTGAAGCGGGCAATGTTCTCTTTGGCATCTTTCCTTAACCTGGACAAGAATACGCAAATAGAACTGGAACTTCCTTCCCGCCCGAACAGGATAGAGATTCCGGTGGATGAGGCTTTGAGTTGGGGAAGGAGCAACAATCCCCAGTTACTGGAATTGAAGCAGAATGTATTGGAAGCGGAACGGAATGTGGACAGGACAAAGAAAGAATCACGCTTCAATGCAAGTGTGAACGCGAGTATCGGCTTTAATCAGGTGGCGGATAATTTCGGTGATGTATATCATAAACCGATGCAGCAGGATTTAGTGGCGGTCAGCGTCTCTATTCCCATAGTGGACTGGGGAGTTCGGAAAGGAAAGTATAATATGGCACGTAACAACCTGAATGTGGTGAAAATCTCTGCACGGCAGGATGAGATAAGCATTGAGGAGGAAGTGATTATGACCGTGAGTGATTTCAATATCCAGCAGCAGTTGATAGCAAGTGCGGAAGAAGCGCTTGATTTGGCCGTACTTGCGTATAATGAGACAAAGCAGCGTTTTATCATTGGCAAGGCGGACATTAACAGCCTGACTCTTTCACTTAACCGTCAGCAGCAGGCTCAACGGAATTATATTTCCGCCTTGCAGAACTACTGGCTGAATTATTATAAGATACGCCGTCTCACTTTGTTTGATTTCGCTGCGAATCTTTCACTCTCTGACAGGTTTGATTTCAATGGAGGGAAGTTGATTAAATGATATTTTATTTGCAGACAGAATAATAATTTTCTTTTTAGACAGAAGAACATAAGAACAAAAGATGAAACAGTAGTAGTTTAATGACCGGCAGAAATAATTTTCCAAGCGCAGCCTTTATGTTCTTTTGTCTAAATCAAATTCCCATTTATATAAATAACGATAATGCAAAATCTAGATTCTGAAATAAAGAAGTCTTCAAAGGCTTCCGCTTTTACACTGATTGTCGCATTTATTTGTGTGGCACTGGTCGGGTTGGCGCTCGTTCCGTTGTTGCCTGTCAAGCTGAATCCGTCGCGGACATTGCCGGGCTTTAGTGTCGGCTTCAGTATGTCCGGGACTTCGGCACGTGTGGTGGAGATGACGGCTACCAGCAAATTGGAAGCGATGCTTGCCCGTATAAAAGGGATTCGGAGCATTTCTTCCACATCGGGGAACGGGTGGGGAAGAATTAATGTAAGCCTGGACAAACATGCGGATGCGTCGGTCGCACGTTTTGAAGCTTCAACGATTATCCGGCAGACATGGCCGGAGTTGCCGGACGGGGTGAGTTATCCGTATATACAGATGCATAGTCCGGAACAACAGAGCCAAGGCCCTTTCATGTCGTTTACGATTAATGCGCCTGCCACTCCCATTCTGATTCAGCAATATGCGGAGGAGCATATCAAGACACGTTTGGCGCAGCTTCCGGGCATTTATAAGATAAATCTTAGCGGAGCTACGCCGATGGAATGGCGGTTGGAATATGACAGTGAGCAATTGCGGACATTGGGAGTGAGTACGGATGATATTCGTCAGGCGGTCGGGCTGCATTATCAGAAAGAATTTTTAGGTACTTATGATGCGGAACAAGGGGCTTCGGGCAGGCAATGGATACGCCTGGCGTTGGTTCCCGAACATGACAGCCGGGAGTTTGATGCCAGTCGGATACAGGTGAAGATGAAGGACGGGAGAATGATTGGCCTGGATGAATTGGTGAAGGTTTCACGGGTGGAACAACAGCCGCAAAGTTACTACCGGATTAATGGGCTGAACTCAATTTATCTGTCGATAGTTGCCGAAGAGACGGCTAATCAATTGGCGTTGAGCAAGGAAGTGAAGGCATATATGGATGACATTCAGCTATTGCTTCCGGCAGGATATGAGATTCATACCAGTTATGATGCTACGGAGTTCATCAAGGATGAGCTGAGTAAGATTTATTTGCGTACGGGAGTCACGGTGGCTATCCTGCTTCTGTTCGTATTGTTGATTACGTTCAGTCCTAAATATCTGTTTCTGATTGTTGTCAGCTTGTCTGTCAATATAGCGATAGCGGTTATTCTTTATTACGCCTTCGGGTTAGAAATGCAGCTGTACTCTTTGGCGGGTATCACTGTCTCGTTGAATCTTGTGATTGATAACACGATAGTGATGAGCGACCACTATCTGCGACGTGGCAACCGGAAAGCGTTTATGTCCGTGCTGGCGGCTACATTGACAACGATGGGAGCATTGGTTATCATCTTTTTCCTCGATGAGAAGATACGGCTTAATTTGCAGGACTTTGCTGCCGTGGTGATTATCAATTTGGGAGTTTCTTTGTTGGTTGCCCTGTTTTTTGTTCCTTCCCTGATTGATAAAATCGGATTGAAGCGACGGAAAAGAATTTCTCCTTCAAAACCAAAGCTGAGACTGAAGCTGAAATCGAAATCGGGACAGCGGATAGGGAACGTACGTTTCTTTGTGTGGATACGCTCGAAAATGCGTCGTTTTCCGGTTTACTTCAGCCGTTTTTATGGGTGGCTGATACGGATTCTTTGCCGTTGGAGAGTGGCGGTGTGCATACTGTTATTATTAGGATTCGGATTGCCTGTATTCTTGTTGCCGGAAAAGATGAAGGGAGAAGATAAGTGGGCGGAAATTTATAATAAAACGCTGGGTACTTCTACCTATAAAGAAAAGGTGAAACCGATTGTGGATAAGGCGTTGGGTGGAAGCTTGCGACTGTTTATACAAAAGGTGTATGAGGGGAGTTATTTCTCACGGAATGAAGAAGTAGTGCTTCACGCCAATGCGAATTTACCGAATGGGAGCACGCTTGAGCAGATGAATACACTGATAAAACGGATGGAAACTTATCTGAGTGGATTTAAGGAAATCAAGCAGTTTCAAGCATCCGTGGAGAGTGCCCGCAGGGCATCTATCCATATCTATTTTACTAAAGAGCATCAGAGAAGCGGATTTCCCTATACATTGAAAGCGAATATGATAAGTAAGGCTCTTCAATTGGGAGGTGGAGACTGGAGTATCTACGGATTGCAGGATCAGGGATTCAGTAATAGTGTGCGTGAGAACGCGGGTTCTTTCCGGGTGAAGATGTACGGGTACAATTATGATGAGCTTTATGCGTGGGCGGAGAATTTGAAGGAGAAGCTATTGTCTCACCGACGGATTAGGGAAGTGACGATAGGTTCTGATTTCTCGTGGTGGAAAGATGATTATATGGAATTCTACTTCGATCTGAACAAACGGCGGATGGCTGAAGAAGGAATTGGAGCCGGAGGGTTGTTTTCCGCTATCCGTCCGATATATGGGCGAAATATGGAAATCGGTTCGGTATTGACGGAAGAAGGAACGGAAAAGATAAAGCTTTCTTCCCGGCAATCGGAAGAACGGGATGTATGGGCTATGCAGTACTATCCTTTCCAGTCAGGCGGTAAGGAATATAAGATGTCGGAACTGGCTGTCGTTGAGAAAGGGCAGATGCCGCAGGAAGTGGCAAAAGAAAATCAGCAATATCGCTTGTGCCTGCAATATGAGTATATCGGTTCTTCGGAACAGGGACATAAACTGCTGAAGAAAGATTTGGAAGAGTTTAGTGAAATTCTTCCGATGGGATATACCGCAAAATCGGAAGATAACAACTGGTCGTGGGGCGGAAAGGATAATAAGCAATATCGTTTGCTCCTGATTGTAATCGCCATTATTTTCTTTATTACAAGTATTCTTTTTAATTCGCTGAAACAACCGTTGGCGATTATCTTTGTGATTCCGGTATCTTATATCGGCGTGTTCCTGACGTTCTACTGGTTCAAACTGAATTTTGACCAGGGCGGTTTTGCTTCCTTTGTCCTGCTTTGCGGTATCACAGTGAACGCGAGCATTTATATATTGAATGAATACAATGCCATCCGTAAACGCTTCCCGCGTCTTTCACCGCTCCGGGCCTATGTGAAAGCCTGGAACACGAAAGTGATTCCTATTTTCCTGACGGTCACTTCCACTATCCTGGGCTTTATCCCTTTCATGGTAGGAGCGGAAAAAGAAGGTTTTTGGTTCCCGTTGGCGGCAGGCACTATCGGGGGATTGATAATGTCCGTAATCGGGGTATTTATTTTCCTGCCGGTGCTGACACTGAAGAAGAAGCATTGCTTTGCAGCATCTAAAGCTATGCTTTAAGGATGCTAAAGCGTAGCTTTATCCGGTCTAAAGCTACGCTTTTGGTTTTACCAGTTATTTCCCGCGTTACTGCTGCTGATAAGCATTTCCACTCTCTGCTTGTACAAATTCGCTCCTTCGGCAATATTCTTTCCTGCATCTGCGGTTCCCATTCCGTAAACGACAATGGGTGTCTGCCATGCCATACCCGAGTGAATCGCGCTACCCTGATACGGGCGTAGAAGCTCATCGGTTGTGAAACGGTTTCGACCGCCGCTACGATAAGCGTCGTATTCGGAGCCGGTAGTTGTTACCACCATCAATGGTTTGCCTGCAACAGCCGGAGTCTTGGATAAGTAAGTAAAGACTTCGTCCTGCCATTTTTTTAGTAATGACGGCGCAGCCATCCAATAGAAAGGAAACTGGTAGATGACAGCCGAAGCGTCGGAGATGATCTTACTCCATTCGTCCACATTGAAAGCGATTTCCTCGGACAGTTCGTAAAGGTTGAAAACCGCCACCCCTTCAATGTCACTCACGGCGTCGATTAATGCCTTGTTTGCTTGTGATTCTTTCATGTTGGGATGTGCCAGCAGAATCACGACTTTTCTTAAATCTTTATTCATATTCAATCAGGTATTTAGGATGATACAATTACTTATATACTATTAAGGTCTAAAAATAAGAAAAAGTTCTCGAAAACCAATATCTTAATTAAAAATAAAACAATCACTCTTTGCTTTTGAATTTGTATTTTTGCATCCACGTTCGTAAGACGTTACTTTAGATAATAATATTGTATATGATAGATTTTACCCGGTTTCCTTCTCCTTGCTATATCATGGAAGAAGAACTTTTAAGAAAGAACCTGAGTTTGATAAAAAACGTAGCCGACAGGGCGGGAGTGGAGATAATCCTGGCTTTCAAGTCATTTGCCATGTGGCGCTCTTTCCCTATCTTTCGTGAATACATCAACCATTCAACAGCCAGTTCGGTATATGAAGCCCGCCTGGCATTGGAAGAATTCGGCAGCAAGGCGCATACCTATTCTCCTGCCTATACAGAACAGGATTTCCCCGAAATCATGCGATGCAGCAGCCATATCACATTCAACTCGATGGCGCAGTTTGCCCGTTTCTATCCGATGACAGTAGCCGAAGGAGGCGGTATCTCCTGTGGTATCCGTGTGAATCCCGAATATTCGGAAGTGGAAACGGAACTTTATAATCCGTGTGCGCCCGGTACCCGTTTCGGGATAACGGCTGATTTGTTGCCGGAGTCGTTGCCGCAAGGGATTGAAGGTTTCCACTGCCATTGCCATTGCGAATCTTCCTCTTATGAACTGGAGCGTACATTGGAACATCTGGAAGAGAAGTTTGCCCGATGGTTTCCGCAGATAAAGTGGCTGAACCTGGGCGGCGGACATCTGATGACCCGCAAAGATTATGATACGGAACATCTGATAAAACTATTGCAAGGCTTAAAATCACGCTATCCGCATTTACGGATTATTCTGGAACCCGGCTCGGCTTTTACCTGGCAGACGGGTGTCCTGACTTCCGAGGTGGTGGACATTGTGGAAAGCCGTGGAATCAGGACAGCCATCCTGAACGTCAGCTTTACCTGCCATATGCCCGATTGTCTGGAGATGCCCTATCAGCCGGCAGTCCGTGGCGCGGAAATGGGAAATGAAGGCAAATACATTTATCGCCTTGGCGGAAATTCCTGTTTGAGCGGCGACTATATGGGACTGTGGAGTTTCGACCATGAACTGCAAATCGGAGAGCGGATAGTGTTTGAAGATATGATTCACTATACGATGGTAAAGACGAATATGTTTAACGGAATCCATCATCCGGCCATCGCTTTATGGACAAAAGAGGGAAAAGCAGAAATATACAAGCAATTTTCTTACGAAGATTATCGTGACCGAATGAGTTGATAATCAAAAAGATTGTTTTGCGGCGGGGGCAAAGTGTGCAGATTTCTTTAAAAAAAGTATGCAGAATGTTTGCAGGTTTACGGAAAATCCCTA
>ERZ791731.320-NODE-320-length-29817-cov-2.79944_pt1 | contig 29817 bp, 19 predicted proteins | sample MGYA00509954_ERZ791731 | MGnify/ENA primary metagenome ERZ791731 (study PRJEB30046, sample SAMN00715134) | human gut metagenome | study: EMG produced TPA metagenomics assembly of the A metagenome-wide association study of gut microbiota in type 2...
GACCCTCTGATTAACAGTCAGATGCTCTAACCGACTGAGCTAAGGAAGAATGTTGTTTTTTCTCAAATGCGCTGCAAAAGTAATAGGATATTTTGAAATATGCAATATCTTTGCAAAAAAAATATCGAAGATGGATAAAATAATTGGATTGGGCAATGCTTTGGTCGATGCACTGGCAATCATTGAGGATGATAATATTTTGACGGAGATGCAGCTCCCGAAAGGAAGTATGACTCTGATTGATGAAGATAAGTTCTTGAAAATTAGTGAGTATTTCAGCCGGATGAAGACGCATCTGGCTAACGGAGGTTCTGCCGGAAATGCGATTCGGGCAATGGCATGCCTTGGTGCAGGTACGGGATTCATCGGAAAAGTAAGCAATGACTTTTATGGTAACTTTTTCCGGGATAGTCTGCTGGAGCATGGGACAGAGGCGGATTTATTGCTTTCCACTACCCTTCCGTCCGGTGTAGCCTCTACTTTCATTTCTCCTGATGGAGAGCGCACTTTCGGCACTTATTTGGGGGCGGCTTCTACATTGAAGGCGGAAGATCTTTCGCTGGATATGTTCAAAGGATATGCTTACCTGTTTATAGAGGGGTATCTGGTGCAAGACCATGATATGATTCTCCGTGCCATAGAGTTGGCTAAAGAGGCCGGTTTACAAGTATGTTTGGACATGGCGAGCTACAATATAGTAGAAGGAGACCTTGAATTTTTCTCTTTGTTGGTCAACAAATATGTGGATATTGTTTTTGCCAATGAGGAAGAGGCAAAGGCTTTTACGGGTAAGGAACCGGAGGAAGCATTGGATATCATTGCCAAAATGTGTAGCATAGCCATTGTAAAGGTGGGTGCCCGTGGTTCTCTGATTCGTAAAGGTACAGAGATGGTGCAGGTACAAGCGGCTCCGGTAGAGAAAGTGGTGGACACTACAGGAGCGGGTGACTATTTTGCGGCGGGTTTCTTGTATGGACTGACGTGTGGTTACTCGCTGGAGAAATGTGGCAAGATAGGTTCTCTTCTCTCCAAAGATGTGATACAAGTGGTGGGTACGGAGCTTCAGGTAGCACAATGGGAAAAAATCAAGGAAGAAATTTTATTAATTAATTAGCATATTATCACATAGACATATTATGAAAAGAATTTTAAAGATACGCTGGATGATTACCTTGCTGATTGTAGCAGGAGCCGTTTGTTTTTGGGGGTTTAAGAGTGGTGATAGCCGTAGTTTCCAAATAGCAAAGAATCTGGATATATTCAATTCCATTGTGAAAGAGTTGGATATGTTCTACGTGGATACGATTGATCCGAACAAGACTATCCGTGAAGGCATTGATGCCATGCTCTACTCGCTGGATCCCTACTCGAGTATTATCCGGAAGATGACCAAAGCGAATTGGAGCAGATGCTGAAGAATTCCTATGGTGGTATAGGTTCTGTGATTACTTGGAATCCGAAACTAAAACGTTCCATGATATCTGAGCCATATGAGAATATGCCTGCTGCCGATGTAGGCCTGAAAGCCGGAGATATTTTGATGGAGATTGACGGAAAAGACCTTGCCGGAAAGAACAACCAAGAAGTCAGCGAGATGCTTCGAGGACAAGTGGGTACCAGCTTCAAGCTGAAAGTGCAACGTCCCGGTACGGAGAAGCCGTTGGATTTCGACATTGTGCGCCGTTCCATCCAATTACCGTTCATACCTTATTATACGGTGCTGGATAATAATATAGGTTATATCAACCTCAGCACCTTCTCGGGAAATCCTTCCAAGGAGTTCAAGCAGGCTTTTCTGGACTTGAAGAAGCGAGGGATGACTTCGTTGGTGATTGACTTGCGGAACAATGGGGGCGGCTTGCTGGATGAGTCTATAGAGATAGCCAACTTCTTTCTGCCTCGCGGAAAGACACTTGTGACGACAAAAGGCAAGATTAAGCAAGCCAGCAATACCTACAAAACATTGCGTGAACCGTTGGATTTGGAAATTCCTTTGGCTGTGCTGGTCAATGGCGGAACGGCTTCTTCGTCAGAAATCCTTGCGGGTTCTTTGCAGGACCTTGACCGTGCGGTCATTATCGGTAACCGTACTTTCGGTAAGGGATTGGTGCAGACCACCCGTCCGTTGCCATACGGTGGTACCATGAAGCTGACGACTTCCAAATATTATATTCCCAGCGGCCGTTGTGTGCAGGCTATCGACTACAAGCACCGGAATGAAGACGGCAGTGTGGGGCGTATTCCGGACAGCCTTACTACCGTGTTCCATACGGCTGCCGGACGTGAAGTGCGTGATGGTGGAGGCGTGACTCCGGACATTGCGGTGAAGCAGGAGAAGCTGCCCAACATTCTGTTCTATCTTGTCAATGACAACCTTATTTTCAATTATGCTACGGACTATTGCTTGAAACATCCTACCATCTCTTCAGCAGAGCAGTTTGAAATTACAGATGCCGATTATGCGGACTTCAAGGCGATGGTGAAAAAGGCGGACTTCAAATACGACCAGCAGACAGAGAAGATGCTGAAGAACCTGAAGGAGATGGCCGAATTTGAGGGCTATCTGACTGATGCTTCGAAAGAGTTTGAAGCGCTGGAGAAAAAATTGTCGCATAATCTGGACCGTGACCTTGACCATTTCTCCAAGGACATCAAGAGCATGATTGCGGTAGAAATCATCAAGCGTTATTATTTCCAGCGTGGAAGCATTATCCAGCAGTTGAAAGATGATGATGACTTGAAAGAGGCTGTAAAGATACTGACTGCTCCGGCAAAATACAAGGAAATGTTGAGTGCTCCGACAGTGACGTCAATGTCTCTGCAATAAAGAAAGGAGGCAGCCCCGGTTTTTCTGAGTACCGCTACGAGAGCAAATGAGAATGTTTATGATGAAATAGTATAAGGGCATTCTTAAGAGGATTCTTTTATTTGCTCCTTAATTTATACCGGATAGTCTCTGTATAAGCCTTTTATACACGGCTATTCGGTTAAGTTGTTTGTAGGGTATTAACTTGTTTTATATTTTTGCAGGTGATAATGAAAATATTGACAAGGTTATGAAACGATTGAATTCTCTGAAAGTATGGCTGTCTGTGGTATTGTTGCTTTGCTTCTCTCTTTCCGGACAAGCCCAGTTTCTGCGCACTTCCTACTTTATGGAAGGAAGTAGCCAGCGTATGCAGCTCAATCCGGCCTTGATGCCGGGACGCGGTTATCTGAATATTCCCGCGATAGGTTCGTTGAATGCTACCGTCAACTCCAGTTCCCTGGGGTATAGGGATATTATGGACATTATTGAGAACAGTGATGATAGCGACTATTTCATGAGCAATGACTTTATGAACCGACTGGATGCTATCAATAACTTGAATGTGAATTTGAGTACCGACATTCTGTCTGCCGGGTGGTATAAAGGAAAGAACTTCTGGTCAGTCAATGTGGGGTTGCGTAATGATATCGGTGCTGCCATACCGAAAACCATGTTCCAGTTTATGAATAACATGAGTAGCCTGGAGTTTGGTGACAATATTTCTGACTATTTGGGCATTAACGAAACCATTAATGGACAGAAGCTTGAGATAAATTCCTATGCAGAAGTCGGCGTTGGCTTTGCAAGGAATATAACAGACCGACTGGCTGTAGGCGGTAAGGTGAAGATGCTGCTGGGTATCGGTAACTTAAAGCTGAACATTAACCAGATTCATGTGGAAACTCCTTCTGTGGGCTCTTCAGGAGTGACGAGTAAAGCTTCCATTCAAGTGGATGCAACTTTGGAGAACTCGTCAAAGCTGTTAGAACTTCCCGAGAACGAGAATGGTGATTATATCGATGAAATCGATTTTGGCAGTTTCGGTTTTGCCGGATATGGTGGGGCTATTGATTTGGGAATATCTTACAAGTTACTGGATAAATTGACACTTTCTGCTTCAGTTCTTGATTTGGGCTTTATCAAATGGTCTAAATCGAATACCAGTATAGCGCGAGCCAATGCAGAGCAGACTTATGATCTTCTTGACCCGGCCTCGCAGCAGGAGTTCATAAATATTGTGAACAGCGGCGAGATTCTTAACTATGACATGTTGCAGCTCAAGACAGAGGAAGCTTCTGAGAAGAGCCGTACCCGTGGATTGACTTCTACAATGGTTCTTGGCGCTGAATATGCCTTGCTGAATGATTGGCTGGTAGTGGGTGCCTTGTATACCGGTCGTTTTGCCAAGCCGAAAACTTTGAATGAGCTGACTTTCTCTGCCTGCATCCGTCCGACGAATGCTTTCAATGTAGCTGCCAGCTATTCCGTACTTCAAGGAGCCGGTAAAACCTTCGGTCTGGCACTGAAACTGGGGCCTTTCTTTGCGGGAACAGACTATATGTTCTTTGGTAAGAATACGAAGAATGTCAATGCTTACTTGGGTGTTTCTATTCCTTTGGGAAAACAGAAAACTGCTGAAAATTAATAAATTGGATTTGGATATTATCGCGGATTATCTTTCTATAAAAGAGGATAATCTGCGATTTTGTTTTTACGAAAACGCAAAAAGCTTTATCTTTGCTGGTAAATACCTATAAACAGTACTCATGAGAATTGCAATAACGTTTCTCTTGTTTTTGGTTTTCAGTAGTTTGCTGCAAGCTTCACCCATACCTTTTTCTCCTATAGTGAGGAGCTATTCAGTGTCGGATTATAATGCTGGTATTCAGAATTGGGCCATTGCTCAGGACGAAAGAGGAGTGATGTATTTCGGTAATAACAGTGGGCTGTTGGAATTTGATGGAAGTGCTTGGCGGCTGTATGAATTACCGACAAAAGGAATTGTGCGTGCTATATATATCAGTGAAGATGGAAGAATTTATGTAGGCTCTTACGAAGAATTCGGTTATTTTGTCCGTACTCCTTATGACACTCTTCAATATCATTCATTGAAAAATAAGGTGAAAGATTTTGTGTTTCATAATGACGAAATCTGGGATATTGCTTGCGTTCAAGGAGAAATTGTATTTCAATCATTCGGTTCTCTCTTTTTTTATAATGGAAATTCGGTAGAAGGTATTCGAATGAAGAACCTTCCACTGAATTTGTTCCAGGTTGGAAATACTTTTTATTCTCAAAGAATAAACGGCGGACTTTATGTCTTTGCCGGTAGGGAAATGAAAGAACTTATTCCCAGAAAAGCATTTGGAGATAGTGATGTCCTGGCCGGGCTCCCTTATGATGATGCGGTTTTAATGTTTACCCGTAATCAGGGAGGTTTCCTGTATCGAGATGGGAGGGTAGAAAAATGGGAAACTGAATGTGATGATATATTCAGGAAGCATACCATTAATCGTGCGGTGATGACCAAAGACAGTTGCTACGTTGTTGGCACAATATCTGATGGCATATATGCGTTGGATAAAAAGGGAAAGCTGATTTGGAAGGTCAATACGGATAATAAACTACAGAACAATACTGTTTTGAGATTGTATTGTGATGATGACAACAATATATGGACAGCTTTGGATGAAGGTATTGCCTATATACACAACAATTCTTTAATCTATTATTATGAATCTCCATTTCGTAAAATAGGCATGGTATATGATGTCTTGGTAAGGGAAAATGAAGCTTATATTGCTTCTAATCAGGGACTTTATTGGCTTAAGGATGGAAAGACTGAATTAGTTCCGGGTTTGGAAGAACAAGCGTGGTTCGTCGATGAATGGGGAAAACAGATTTTCTGCGGGCACAACAAGGGGACTTTCTTTATATCAGGACTGAAATCAAAGCTGGTATCTGATGTAAAAGGAGGGATGTGTATGGAAAAGATTGAATTGAAGGAACAATCTTTTTTGTTGGAGGGAGCTTATGCGCTTCTGAATTTATATACGGAGACTGCTTCGGGAGAGTATTGCTTTACTCGGTCCTTACGTGGGTTCAGCCACATGATTCGTCATATAGAAGTGGACCATCAAGGGAATATTTGGGCGAAACATTTAAGGAATGGTTTGTATCGCTTTCGGATTGATTCGGATATGAAGCAGGTAAAGGATGTGCGGAAGTATGAGAGCTTGGGAGAAGTGAAAGGTGGGAGTTTTACTTTGTTCAAAATCAATGGTCGGGTAGTTTTTTCTAATGGGGAATATTTCTATACTTACGAAGATATGACTGATTCGATTGTTCCTTATGAAACAATGAATGAGCAATTGATGGAATTGAAAGGAATCAAGACTGTGAGTCATGCGAACGGAGATTACTATTGGTTTGTGGGCGACAGGACTGTGTATTTGGTGAAGTGTGCGATAAATACTTTCAATATCGAACTTCGGATTCCATATTCTTTGTTTGACGGTCTGGCTGTGGAAGAACGAGGAAGCGTGGTTTATGACAAGAGAAATAATCATTCCTATCTTTGCTTGAATAATGCTATTGCCCGTATTGAAACAGATAGTTCCTCGTTATATAAATCTCAGACTAGGCGTTCTTTATGGATTTCAGAGATGCAGGTTACTGAGGAATTCAGTGATAAACGGAAAACATTGGTCGTGCAGTCGGGAGTCAAGGTCGAACATGAGTTTAATACAGTGAGTTTTACATTGTGCTATCCGGTTTATAACGATTATACTTATAAAGTAAGATACCGGTTGGAAGGGTATTCTGATCAGTGGATACCCGATGGACGCAATTTGCAGAAAAAGTATGCCCGTCTTCCTTATGGAAGTTATGTTTTTCGGGCGGAGATATATGATACTGGTAGAGTTTTGGCATCGGTAGAGTTTCCCTTTGAGATTTTGTCTCCGTGGTATTTGTCTTATTGGGCTGTGGGAAGCTACATTCTGATAGGGTTGTGCCTGCTGGCCTTGCTGCAATATATTGTTTATCGTTTTGTGAAGAAAAAGAAGGATCGTGTGATTGAGCAGCAGCGTGTAGCCCATCAAGCAGAGCTTGAACGGCAAGAGAAGAAGATTATCGAGTTGGAAAAGGAACAGCTTGAGGCCGATTTGCGTTTTAAAAGCAAAGAATTGTCCAGCGTGGTAATGATGAATATCGCTCATCAGGAGTTTTTGAATTCATTGAAAGAGGAGATACAGAAGCAAAAGTTGTCCGGACAGCATAGTCGTAAGAATTTGGATAAGCTTCTCGCTTTGGTTAACAATAATATAGTGTCTGATGAAGAGAGCTGGATAATGTTTCAAGCTAATTTTGACCGTATACATGAAAATTTCTTCCGGAATCTGAAACTTCAATATACTGATTTGACTTCAGGAGATTTACGCTTTTGTGCATTGCTCCGCTTGAATATGCCGACAAAGGAGATAGCGAAGTTGCTCAACATTTCTACACGTGGGGTTGATGCTGCGAGATACCGGTTACGTAAGAAATTCGATTTGCTTCCGGAAGAAAGTTTGACTGATTTCCTTATAAATTTTAAATGACTGTTTTACAGTAAAATATTAATGGAGGAAGTACTAATATTGTACTTCCTCTTTTGTTTTTTAGTGATGGGTGTACTTTTGTTGTAGTGCGGGATGTGGAGATTGTCGCATGCTTTTCTTTTATTTGCAGCAAAATAATATTTCTATAAATTAAAAGCATGAAAGACATGAAGCATTTACTTTTCAAGTTACAATCATTTTTAGTCTTGTTGGTGTTTACTGCCGCTAGTGCGTATGCGCAGAAATCTCCGGTCGATATGAATCGTTTCATCGACGATTTAATGAAGAAGATGACCCTGGAAGAGAAAATAGGTCAGTTGAATCTGCCGGTTACCGGTGAGATTACGACCGGTCAGGCTAAAAGTAGTAATGTGGCCAAACGTATTCGTGCCGGTGAAGTGGGCGGGCTTTTCAATCTGAAAGGCGTGGAACGTATCCGCGATGTACAGAAGCAGGCGGTTGAAGAAAGTCGTTTGGGTATTCCTCTCTTATTTGGTATGGATGTTATTCATGGATATGAAACGGTGTTTCCCATTCCTTTGGGATTGTCGTGTACATGGGATATGAAGGCGGTTGAAGAATCGGCACGTATTGCAGCCATTGAGTCCAGCGCCGACGGTATTTGCTGGACATTCAGTCCGATGGTGGATATTTGCCGTGATGCCCGTTGGGGGCGTGTGTCCGAGGGCAACGGTGAAGACCCGTTTCTGGGAGCAGCCATTGCGCAGGCCATGGTACGTGGTTATCAGGGAAAGGATATGAGCCGTAATGATGAAATCATGGCTTGTGTAAAGCATTTTGCCTTGTATGGTGCCGGTGAGGCAGGACGTGATTATAATACAGTAGATATGAGTCATCAGCGCATGTTCAATGAATACATGTTGCCCTATCAGGCGGCGGTTGATGCCGGTGTGGGCAGTGCGATGGCCTCTTTCAATGAGGTCGATGGCATTCCTGCCACTGGAAACAAGTGGTTGATGACGGATATACTGCGTAAGCAGTGGGGATTTGACGGCTTTGTGGTGACAGACTATACTGGAATTGCTGAGATGACCGACCACGGTATGGGCGATACGCAGACTGTTGCCGCCTTGGCACTGAATGCAGGTGTGGATATGGATATGGTGAGCGATGCATTTGTAGGTACGCTCAAGAAGTCATTGACAGAAGGAAAAGTGACAGAAGAAGCAATTAATGCGGCTTGTCGCCGTATTTTGGAAGCTAAGTACAAGTTGGGCTTGTTCGATAATCCTTATAAATACTGTGATGTGAAGCGTGCCAAGAAGCAAATCTTTACCAAAGAGCATCGTGCTGTTGCGCGTAAGATTGCTTCGGAGAGCTTGGTGTTGTTGAAGAACGAGGGTAATGTGCTTCCGCTGGCCAAAAAAGGCACTATTGCTGTGGTAGGTCCGTTGGCAGACAGCCGCAGTAATATGCCGGGTACTTGGAGTGTGGCTGCTGTATTGAAGAATGCAACTTCTTTGGCTGAAGGTTTGAAGGCGGTAGCAGGCGATAAAGCCGAAATATTGACTGCGAAAGGCTGTAATTTGATGAGTGATGCCGAATATGAGAAACGTGCCACTATGTTCGGACGTTCTTTACACCGTGACAATCGTTCGGACAAGGAGTTGCTGGACGAGGCTCTTGCCGTGGCTGCCAAATCGGATGTTATTGTGGCTGCGCTCGGTGAGTCTTCGGAAATGAGTGGAGAGAGCAGTTGCCGCACGAATCTTGAAATGACCGACACCCAACGCATGCTGTTACAAGAATTATTGAAAACAGGAAAACCAGTGGTACTGGTACTGTTTACCGGTCGTCCGCTGGTACTGAACTGGGAGCAGGCAAACGTGCCGGCCATTCTGAATGTATGGTTTGCGGGCAGTGAGGCAGGTTTTGCCATCGGTGATGTACTGTTTGGTGATGTGAATCCGAGTGGGAAGCTGACTACGACTTTCCCGAAGAGCGTGGGACAGATTCCTTTGTTCTACAACCACAAGAACACGGGCCGCCCTCTTGCCGACGGTGCATGGTTCCAGAAATTCCGCAGCAACTATATAGACATAGACAATGAACCGCTTTATCCTTTTGGTTTCGGCTTGAGCTATACCACATTCTCTTATAGCGACGTGTCTTTGGACAAGACTAGCATGACGGATAAGGGCGAACTGACTGCTACCGTGACTGTGACCAATACCGGCAAGAGAGACGGTGCAGAAGTGGTTCAACTTTATATTCGTGACCTTGTGGGAAGTGTAACCCGTCCGGTGAAAGAGTTGAAAGGCTTTGAGAAGATTTTCCTGAAAGCCGGTGAATCTAAAAAAGTATCTTTCAAGATTACTCCCGAATTGCTGAAGTTCTACAACTACAATCTTGATTTTGTATGCGAGTCCGGTGACTTTGAGGTGATGATTGGCAGAAATAGCCAGGACGTAAAGAAAGCAGCGTTCAAGTTACTCTAACTGATTCTCAAGACGGCAATATGCAGCATTCGAGCCACTGCGTTGAGATGGCATTGTTGCTGCATATTGTCTACATCTTCACTGCAAACGTTTTGCAGTATTTGCTTGGTATATAATCTATCGTATAATGGCAATCGGTTATGGAAATCTTATGGTCGGCTTTGAGGCAGTGAAAGGTATGACGTTCTTGAATATGGGATAAAAAACTTCAGAATAGGATAAAAGCCCCCTTTGCTTTTCTATCTTCTTGCTCTATTATATGAATAGTACCTAAATATTTATTGTACTTTTATATTCCTTATAATCTGTCGTTTATGTTATACAGTAGTAGCAATGATGTACCCCTCCGGTGAACTGTGGTACTCTTGTGGTAGCTTGTTTTTTGAAATATATCAACTTCTCCGGTATGTTTGCAAAAGAATTTTAAATCAATACAAAATGAAGAAAAATCTACTAATTACATGTGTGATGTTATTGTTTGCCATTACTTCGATGGCACAGAACAAAATTACGATTTCGGGTGTCGTTACGGACAAGACAGGCGAAACTGTTATCGGTGCTTCTGTTCGTGTAAAAGGGCAGGAGAGTAAAGGTAGTATTACTGATATAAATGGTAAATATCAGATTGTTGATGTGGCATCTAATGCTACCTTGATTTTTAGTTATATAGGTATGCGTGAGCAGGAGATTGCCGTAAATGGGCGTTCAACTATCAATGTGAAGATGGAAGAGGACAGCCAGCTCATTGATGAGGTGGTTGTAGTTGGTTATGGTAGTGCCAAGAAACGCGACTTGACCGGTTCTATCGTTACTGTGAAAGCGGACGAGATTGCCTCTAAGCCTTCTACCAATCCACTGGCATCCATACAGGGTAAGGTTGCCGGTGTACAGGTGGTGAATACGGGTCGTGCAGGACAAGACCCTGAAATCCGTGTTCGCGGTACGAACTCCATTAACGGTTTCAAACCCCTTTATGTGGTAGATGGACTGTTCACGGACAATATCAATTATCTGAACACTGCGGATATTGAATCTATGGAAATCTTGAAAGACCCTTCTTCTTTGGCTATTTTCGGTGTGCGTGGTGCCAATGGTGTAATCATCATTACTACTAAAAGGGCAAAAATAGGGAAGACGATGGTCAATATCAACTCTTCAGTGGGGAGGAAGGTTATTTATGACCGTGTAGGTGTGACGAATGCCGAAGAGTTTAAGATGCTGTACAACGAGCAGTTGATATCTCAAGGAAGCGACCCTTATGATTATACTCAATGGACTGGTAATACTGATTGGCAGAATGAGATATTCCAGACAGGTTTTCTGACCAATAACAATGTGAGCATTACGGGTGCAACGGATAAGAGTAAGTTTTATTTGGGTTTGGGTTACGTCATGGAAGAAGGTTCCATTAAAACGGAAAAGCTCAATAAGTTTACCGTAAACTTGAACAGTGAATATAGCGTAACCGATTTCCTGCGTTTTGGTTTCCAGCTTAATGGAGTTCGTGCCAAGTATCCTGATGCAAAGGGTGTGGATGGTGTTTTGAAGGCTGCTCCTATTGCTCCTACTCATGACCTTGAATCGGGACTGATACATACGCTGCCCGACTTCCAGCGTGCACAAGTGTGGAATCCTCTTATTGAAACAGAGCTGCGCGGTGCTCACAACAAGTCTGAAAACTATCGCGTGGCAGGTAATGTGTTCGGAGAGATAGATATTCTGAAGAACCTTACGTTCAAAGCAACTTTCTCTATGGACTATGCTTCCAGTCAGGGACGTTCATATTCTCCGCTGATTTATGTTTATAATCCCGATGTGGAGGGGGGGAAAGAACGGTTGACTGAAAGAGAAAGTGTGAACCAAAGCAAGTCTACCTCTCTTGCTGCACAGTCTGACTATGTGTTGACTTATCTCGGACAGTTTGGCAATCATGGATTGACATTGACTGCCGGTCTTACAACCAATTACAATGAGTCTTCCAGTTTGAGTGGTGGACGCAGCCAGCTTGCGGGCTACGGCATTTTGGTGGGCGACGACCCGGACAGATGGTGGCTCTCTACCATCGACGATGTATCTACGGCAACTAATGGCGGTTCTCAGAGTGACAGATTTACCATGTCTTATTTGTTCAGAGTATTGTATAACTACAAGAATCGTTATTTACTTAATGCTTCTTTCCGTAGGGACGGTTCATCTGTTTTCTATAAGACAGGTAATACTTGGGACAACTTTTACTCTTTCGGTGCCGGTTGGGTAATGACCGAAGAGAAGTTTATGCAGAACCAGAATGTAATTAACTTCTTGAAGTTGAAAGGCTCTTGGGGGGTGTTGGGTAGCCAGAATACTGGTTCCGGTTATCCGGCATATGCCACCATTGTTAGTTCGGGTTCAGCTGTGTTCGGTGACAATATCATTGCGGGTAAAGGCCCCAACAAACTGATTTCACCTACTTTGGGATGGGAACGTAATTATTCATGGGAAGTAGGTTTTGACATGCATATGTTCAATGATCGTTTGCAGCTTTCTCCGGTTTATTATAACAAAACAACAAAAGATATGTTGACTTCCATTCCGGGTATTGCAGGTACTGTTCCCGGATTACAGAATGTGGGTGAGATTCGCAATCGCGGTTTTGAACTTAGTGCTTCTTGGAACGACAAGATTGGGGAAGATTGGAGATATGGATTAGGTGCTAATTTGAGCACTATTGATAACAAGGTGCTTTCACTGGTAAACAAAGACTATAATATTATCAGTGGTCCCTCACGTGTTTCCGAAGGTTATCCGATTGGCTATTTCTATGGTTACAAGGTTGAGGGTGTATATCAGAACGAAGACGACATCCGTTTCTCTCCGATTAACTCGGTTGGCTCGGTAACACCGGGTGACTTGAAATTTGCTGATGTTGACGGTAATGGCAAAATTACTGATAATGACCGTACAATGATAGGTAATCCAACTCCTGATTTTACTTACGGTTTTAATGTTAATTTGGGATGGAAGAATCTGGACCTGACTGTTGACATGATGGGTGTTTATGGAAATGAAATTTACCGTAATTGGGGAAGCAGTAGCTATGCACAACTGAATTATCGCACAGAGCAATTGAATCGTTGGCATGGAGAGGGCACTTCCAATTGGGAGCCCTTGCTCGACCCTTCACACAAAATAAATCAGGAGGCTTCCACGTATTTCATCGAAGATGGCAGTTTCTTCAGAATCCGTAATATCGAATTGGGGTATAACTTTGACAAACGACTGTTGAATCGTATCAAGGTACAGTCACTGCGTCTTTACACTAATGTGCAGAATCCCAAGACCTGGAGCCGTAATGGAGGATATACTCCGGAAGTGGGCGGAAGTGCTATTTCGTTTGGTATTGATGGTGGAGGCTATCCTATGCCTACAGTTTATACGATTGGTTTTAATTTGACTTTCTAAAATTATATAGAGACAGACTATGAAGAAGATATTTTATTATATAGCATTTTTAGCAGTAAGCTTTGCACTAACTTCGTGTGAGGATATGTTTGATAGAAAACCGCTTGGACAACAGACAGAGGATGATTTGACTGGTGGTACTTATGAAACACAGGTTTTTAATATGTATGCCAAGTTGCGCGGTTTTCATTTGACAAGCGGCAATACTGCATTGGCAATCCACGGTATGCGTTCTGAGGACGCAGAGAAAGGAAGTACATTGTCCGATGGAGCAGCTACCGGCAAGATGTTCGATGACTTTGAATATTTGGCAAGTAATGGGATGATTAAGAGTTATTGGAATGATAACTATTCATTGATACATAAGGTAAATGATTTGCTTGATGAGATGAGCCAAAATCCGTCATTGACAGAAGGTGACCTCGTCAATAAGGGGGAAGCTTTGTTTGTACGTGCTTTCTGTTATTTCAACCTTGTACGCGCTTTTGGTGAAGTGCCTTTGATTGACTTTAAAGTTTATGATGCAGCTGAGGCAAATGTTCCAAAGTCTTCTGTGGCAAAGATATATGAATTAATAGATTCTGACCTTACGGAAGCCGAAAACAGTCTGCCCAGAACGTGGGAGCAACTTTATGTAGGTCGTCTCACTTGGGGAGCTGCTCGTTCTCTTCATGCACGCACATACATGATGCGTAATGACTGGGGGAATATGAAGGCTGCCGCTGAAGAAGTGATTAACTCCGGTTTATATAATCTGAAAACACCTTATGAAGACATATTCCGAGAAAAAGGTGAAAACTGTAGTGAATCTGTTTTTGAATTGCAATGTACGGCAACAGAATCACAACCAGGTTCTAATGACATAGGAAGCCAGTTTGCTTCCGTTCAGGGTGTACGTGGCGCAGGCGAGTGGAATCTCGGTTGGGGGCAACACACCGCTACTCAAGAATTGGCAGATGCTTTTGAAGAGGGAGATCCGAGAAAAGACGAAACTCTGCTTTATTTTATACGCAACGGCAAGGACGATCCAGAGTCCATACCTGCTAACAAGCCTTATGGTGAGAAACCTATTTCGAATGCTGATGTTATAGCTAAATACTTTAACAAGAAGGCATATACGGACCCGGCGATGCGTTTGAAATTCACAAAGGGAGGATATTGGGTAAATATTCGTCTGATACGTTATGCTGATGTGGTATTAATGGCTTCCGAAGCTGCTTGTGAATTGGGTGATTTGTCTTCTGCCCGTAACTATTTGGAGATGGTGCGCGCTCGTGCTCGTGGCAATAATATCGGAATTCTACCGGAAGTGACGACCAACAACCAGAATGAACTGCGTGAGGCCATTCGTCATGAAAGACGTGTTGAGTTAGGTATGGAGTTCGACCGTTTCTACGACTTGGTTCGTTGGGGTATTGCTAAAGAGGTACTTCATGCGGCAGGCAAGACCGGTTATCAAGACAGACATGCTTTGTTGCCCATTCCGCAAGACGAAATTGACAAGTCGAATGGTGTATTGGTTCAAAATCCCAATTATTAATCTATAAATGTACTAACTACTTATGAAAAAATATATAGTATCTGTGGCTTCTTGCCTGTTTGCATTGTGTATGCAGTCTTGTTTTCAGGATATGGATCATCCTGCTTTCGACTACCCTGAGAGTACAGGTGAAGTACCTACTACCCCTTTGAAGATGTATCTTCCTTTTGATGAAGAGGACATTCGGGATAAAGGTGAATGGGGATTTTTGGTAGCAGATAACGGTAATGCCAAGTTTGCGGAAGACGGAATCGCTGGCATGGCCTATCAAGGTGCTGAGAATGCTTACATTTTGGCCAAGACTCCTTCTATATTGGAAAATAACATGCCCACTATCGGTGATTTGACTGTAGCTTTCTGGATGAGAACCACTAAGAATACTTCTGCGCAAGGTTTGTTCTCTATCCCTAACTCTATTAAATTCTGGGGCAACTTCGACATCTTCTTGGAGAATAATAATAGCGAGACTCAGGCATTTTTCAAGGTTCATATCTTCAATCAGACAGCAAAAGAGAATGATGAAAGATGGGTTGAGGCAAAAATAGATGATATTTTTGGTAGCGAATGGGTGCATCTGGCTTTTGTGTATGATGGCAATACTTCTACCATTACTGTTTATCGTAATGGTGAGGGTGTCTTTACCAAAGAATTGCCAGATTGTGGGAAATTGAAGTTTAATAATGTAGGCGCTTCTTTGGCTGTTGGTGCATTTCAGTTCAGCACTACTCCGAGTCTTACTTCGGGTGCAGGAGCACAAACCTGGGCAAAGAACTTTCCCGGTCAGCTTGATCAGTTCCGCTTATATGACAAGGTGTTGACGGCAACCGAAATTCAGAGTATTTACTCTGGAAAAGAATGAAGCTACACTTTAATCTGATCATAGGATGAAAGTATTATATTTCATAGTATGTCTTTTGTTGGTTGCGTGCGGTGGTGATGATCAACCTGAAGTGAATCAGCCTTTCGAGTTGAAGAATATCATTGTGGGTGACCAACAAAACCAACAGACATTTGAGAATGTTGCTCCCAATGTAGCCATTGTTTTGGAGTTCTCGGATGCTGTAGATGAGGCTTCAGCCCGTAACAATATTGCTTTGAAACATGAGGAGCTTCCCATAAGCTGCGATTATGAGTTCCTGCAAGAGAAAAAAGTATCGATGACTCCTAAGGAGGGGTTTAAAATCTTGTCATCGTATAAATTGATTGTCAATCCGGGGGTGAAATCCACTTCCGGGACACTGCTTTCCAATGGCAAGGTTTGTATGATTAAGACAGGAATGGATGATACAGATAAGTTTGAGCGTATCCCTGATGAGGACTTGTTGACATTGGTACAGAAGCAGACCTTTAAGTACTTCTGGGACTTTGGGCATGAATATTCCGGAATGGCGCGCGAACGTACTACTTCGGGCGATGTCGTTACTACCGGTGGTACCGGCTTTGGCGTGATGGCCATGCTGGTAGCTGCTGAACGGGGCTTTATTACCCGTCAGCAAGCTGTTGAACGAGTGCAGAAGATAGTTACTTTTCTTGATAAGGAATGTACGGCTTATCATGGTGCTTATGCACATTGGATAAATGGCGCAACGGGAGCAACCAAACCTTTCAGTGAGAAAGACAACGGTGCCGATTTGGTTGAGACATCCTTGTTATTTCAAGGTTTGCTTGCCGCTCGAGCCTATTTCAAGGAAAATACGGAAGTAGAAAGCAGGTTGCGTGCCGACATAACCCGTCTTTGGGAAGCTATTGACTGGACTTGGTTCCGGAAAAATGGTGAAGATGTACTATATTGGCATTGGAGTCCCGATTACGGTTTTGAGAAGAACCTGGCAATAAGAGGATGGAATGAGTGTCTGATTACTTATATACTTGCTGCTTCGTCTCCAACACATGCTATCGATAAAGTTGTATATGAAGCGGGCTGGGCTAAAAATGGAGGAATCAGGAATGGAAAATCTTATTATGGCATCACTCTTCCTTTAGGTTCGGATAAAGGGGGACCGCTGTTCTTATCTCAATATTCTTTTCTAGGCATTAACCCACAAGGACTGGAAGACCAATATGCCGATTACTGGATGCAAAATCGCAATCATACGTTGATTAATTACAATTATTGTAAGGAAAATCCTAAAGGATATACGGGTTATAGCGCTTCTTGTTGGGGGTTGACGGCAAGTGACGGCGATACGGGATATTCAGCTCATTCACCTACTAATGATAAAGGGGTCATTGCTCCAACAGCTGCTTTGTCTGCATTTCCTTATACTCCGGAGGAGTCAATGGAAGCGCTGCATAACTTCTATTATAAGATGGGAGACAAACTTTGGAAAGATTATGGTTTTATAGATGCCTTTAATTTGACGGCAGATTGGTACGATACTCAGTACATAGCCATTGACCAAGGGCCGATAATCTGTATGATAGAGAATTATAGAACAGGTCTCCTTTGGAATTTATTTATGTCTATACCGGAAATCCAACAAGGACTGAAGAAGCTTGGCTTTCAGAGTCCGTGCTTAAACTAAAAGAATGATTATGATGAGAATATTAATATATTTGATACTTTTGCTATACCCTTTTAATTTGATTTCGGGACAGAAAAAGCAGAAGCGGCTTTCTGACGACGAACTTATGACCCTCGTTCAGAAGCAAACTTTCCGTTACTTTTGGGATTTTGCCCATCCTGAATCCGGATTGGCGCATGAACGGAGTAACGGTGGTGCCGAGACAGCTACCATTGGTGGGTCGGGATTCGGAGTGATGGCTATCATTGTCGGCATAGAACGCGGGTTTATCACCCGTGAACAAGGTGCTGAACGTATACTGAAGATTGTTCGTTTCTTGAGCGACAAGAATACCGACAGTTATCACGGCATGTGGGCACATTGGATGAACGGTAAAACCGGTAAGACCATTCCTTTCAGCCGTAAGGATGATGGAGCCGATATTGTAGAATCCGCTTTCATGTTCGAAGGTTTGTTGGCTGCCCATCAGTATTTTATAAAGGATAATCCGACGGAAAACCGTATCCGGGGAATGATTAATAATCTGTGGCGCCAAGCAGAGTGGAATTTTTTCACTCAGGGGCAAGATGTGATGTATTGGCATTGGTCACCCTATAACGGGTGGGCGATGAACCATCAGATTAAAGGTCATAACGAGTGCCACATTATTTATATTTTAGGTGCGTCTTCTCCTACTTATCCGATTGCCGAGAGTGTTTATCATAAAGGCTGGGTCAATGCGAATACTTTTCTGAATGGTCGGGAGTATTATGGCATCAGGCTTCCTCTCGGAAACGATAACGGTAAGGGCGGTCCTTTGTTCTTTACTCATTACTCTTACATGGGGCTTGATCCGCATGGCTTGAAGGACCGCTATGCTGACTACGAGGAACAAATGAAGGCCCATACCTTGATTAACCGTGCCTATTGTATCGACAATCCGAAGGGATATAAGGGTTACGGTGAGAAATGCTGGGGATTGACAGCCAGTGACGGTGATAAAGGCTATTCGGCCCATAGCCCCGGAAATGATCGCGGCGTGATTACGCCTACTGCGGCCCTTTCATCCATCCCTTATACACCGGAATATTCTTTGGAGGCCATGCGCTATTTCTATGAAGAACTGGGTGACCGTCTTTGGGGTGAATATGGGTTCAAAGATGCATTTAATCTGACTGAGGATTGGTTTGCGCCTTCGTATCTTGCCATTGACCAGGGACCGATTATTGTGATGATAGAGAACTATCGCACCGGTTTAATTTGGAAGCTTTTCATGAGTCATCCCGATGTACAGAAGGGATTGAAGAGATTAGGCTTTACGTCTCCTTATTTGAATAAGGCTGATTAGGTTTGGCAGGATTTGATTTTGGTAAATTTTATATAGATTAAAAAGGATTATAACCATGAAAAACGTGCTTTTCAATAGTGTATTGGTTGCTTTCGTATTGCTTGTCGCCTCGTGCGGCAAGCAACCGGAAGCTAAGGTGGAGGTGATGTCGTTTAATATCCGTCTGGATCATGTAGCGGACAGTATGAATAACTGGAAATACCGTAAGGATAATGCAGCACAGATGATTGCTTATTATGCTCCGGACATTGTGGGCATGCAGGAGGTGGTAAAGAATCAACTCAATGACTTGAAGGAGCGTCTTCCTCAATATACTGCCCTTGGCGTAGGTCGTGCAGATGGAAAAGAGAAAGGCGAATATTGCTCCCTTTTTTATAAGACAGAGCGTTTTGAGCTTTTAAAGAACGGAGATTTCGGACTGAGTGAGACTCCCGATTCCATCGGAAAGAAAGGCTGGGATGCGGCATGCGAGCGTATCGTGACTTGGGCTGTGTTGAAAGACAAGGTGAGTGGCAGGAAAGTAGCTGCTTTCAACACCCACTTTGACCATGTAGGTGAGGTGGCACGTCGAGAAAGCGCTAAGTTAATACTCGAGAAGATAAAGCAAATAGCGGGAGAGCTTCCGGTAATTATCACTGGAGACTTTAATGGAACGGTAGACTCCGAGCCGGTCACTATATTGACGGAAGGTGGAATGAGGAACGCTTGTTCCACGGCAAAGGTCGTTTACGGACCGACATGGAGCTTTCATGACTTCGGACGTATTCCGGTGGAGAAGCGCAGGCTGATAGATTTTATATTCGTAAATGCTTCTGTAGAGGTGGAGCGTTACCGCACAGTTGGCGATAAGCCGGACAATGGCTATCTTTCCGACCATGCTCCCGTATTGGTTACTTTGAAACTGTAAAGAGGCACTCGTCTAATTCTATTCTGCATTATTTACAAATCATAAGGGCTCAAGAAACACTTGTATACTGAACCTAATTCAGTCGTATAGTGAATGCCATTCAGTCGTATACTGAATAGGGTTCAGTCGTATACTGAATGCACTGTATTCTAACTGTACTGATAATCAGTAAATTATAAAACGGTATTACGCCTTTGATAAATTACAACAAATAATGAATACATGAAAAATAAACTATCCTGGGGAATTGCCTTGTTGCCCTTTGTTCCTTCGGTTTGGATGCAAGGACAAGAACAGAAACAAGGAATAGGAAACAGGCGTCCTAACATTATTTTTATCATGAGTGATGACCATGCCCGACAAGCAATGAGTATATATGGACATCCCATAGGTAAAATAGCTCCTACTCCCCATATTGACCGTATTGGGCATGAAGGGGCGGTATTTCAGAATAATTACTGTTGCAATTCCATTTCCGGTCCCAGTCGTGCAGCCATACTGACTGGTAAGCATAGTCATAAGAATGGTTTTATGAGGAATGGAAATAAAGGATTTGACGGTTCGCAGCAGACACTGCCGAAGATATTGCAAGCAAACGGTTATGAAACAGCCATTATCGGCAAGTGGCATCTTGTTTCAAAGCCTACCGGGTTTGACCATTGGATGATTTTGAATGATCAGGGAGATTATTATAATCCGTATTTTATTACCGAGGGAGATACCACTCGGCATAAAGGATATGTAACTGACCTCATCACTCAATATTGTGAAGACTGGATGAGTGGGCGCGAGGATAAGAATAAACCTTTTTTCCTGATGATGCATCACAAAGCCATTCACCGTAATTGGGTGCCTGCCGAACGGCATTATCATTTGTACGAACACACGCAGTTCCCTTTACCCGACAATTATTATGATGCATACGAAGGACGTTATGCGGCACAAATGCAGAAGATGAATATATACCGTGATATGTACGAAGGTCACGACTTGAAGATGGTTGCGGGTATGAATAGCGACAGTCTGCTATTCGACCCGTGGCCTCATGCTTTTCTTGGTACGATGGAGCCGGATGAGCGCCGCCGTTTTATGGATGCCTATCGTGAACGGAACAATGAATTTTATTCGAAACAGCGTACTTTCAAAGAGGTGGCAGAATGGAAATATCAGCGTTATTTGCAGGATTATATGGCTTGTGTGGCAAGCGTGGACGAGAGTGTAGGAGAAATATTGGATTATTTGAAGCGTACCGGATTGGATAAAAATACGATTGTCGTTTATACTACAGACCAGGGGTTCTATCTGGGCGAGCACGGTTGGTTTGATAAACGTTTTATGTACGAGGAGTCTTTCGGTATGCCGATGGTAATGAGCTGGCCGGGACATATTAAGCCTGGAACGCAGGTAACAGGATTAACTCAAAATATTGATTTCGCTCCCACTTTTCTCGATATGTGTGGAATTGAGATTCCTGAAGACATGCAGGGAGTGTCATTTCGTCGGTTGGTAGAGGGAGAAAATACTCCACGAAACTGGAGGAAGTCACTTTACTATCACTATTATGAATTCCCCGGTTTTCATAGTGTCCGTGCACATTACGGTGTCAAGATGGAGCGCTATAAATTGATGCATTTTTATGTGGATGACAAGTGGGAACTTTATGATTTGAAGGAGGACCCGGCAGAAATGCATAATTTGTATGGTGAAAAAGGGATGGAGAAGGTTGCTGCAGAATTGAAAGCGGAACTTGCCCGCCTGCAGGAAGAATATGATGTTCCTGAATCTCTGTGCAAATAATAGTGCATATTATTATGACGTATAAATGAAGTTTAGAATGAAAAGAATCTATTTATTAATCATTTTAGTAGTAGGCTGTGTAATGTTGTCTGCTCAACAAGATCCATTTACCAATCGCATACCTTGTCATTTGAAGGCTAGTCGTGTAGGTACAAATAGCGTAGAACTTATTTGGGAGAATGTAGTAGAGGCTGTAAGTTATGAGGTTTACAAGGAAGATACTTTATATAAGACTGTTAAAGAAAATCGCATTACAGTGGAAGGGCTGAATTCGTTTGATATTTACTTCTTCTCAGTGAAGGCTAGGAATAGTCATGGAGAGTTCAGTCGCGAGAGCGAGAAACTTTATGTAGCTACCGCTGAGACAAAAAGGCAAAAGGATAAGCGGATGGCGTGGTGGCGTGAAGCCCGTTTTGGGATGTTTGTCCATTGGGGCCCTTATTCTGCATTAGGTGGGCATTATACAGGACCCACGTTTCTGCAGACAAATGAAAAACATCCTTGGATAGAGGCTGACGGCATGATAAAAGATTACTATTCATGCTATCGTCCTGAATGGGTATCTTCCGATGGGAGTATAAAGACAGACCCAACTACAGGCAAACCTTATAAAAGAGGGCAATATGCCGAATGGATAATGTTTGCGGCTCAAATACCCAGGGATGAGTATCTGAAGCGGGCAAAGGAGGATTTCAAAGCAGAAAAATTCGATGCTAAAGAATGGGTAAGGATGGCTAAAGAGGCAGGGATGAAATATATTGTCATTACTTCAAAGCACCATGATGGCATTGCACTTTTAAATACACCTGTGGGGCATACTATTTTTAAAGATACAGATATCCGCAGGGATATATTGAAAGAACTGGTGAATGAAGCGAGGAAGGCCGGTCTGAAAATAGGTTTTTATTATTCGCAGGCATTGGACTGGAATAATCCGGGGGGGATGGGATGGATTCCGCAAAATGACGCGCCTAATCGGGAAGCTTCCTATGCAGACAAAGCAAAATATACGGATGAAATAGTTATCCCTCATTTACACACTATCATAAATGATTATAAAGTTGATCTTATTTGGTGGGATATGGGAGCAAGCAGCGCTCCCGAATTTAAATATCGTATGATGAAAGCTATCAAGAACATACCTGGTACGGAACGTTTAATTTTTAATGACCGAATGGAGGATAAGCTGACGGGTGATTTTAAAACTCCGGAACAAAGCATACCTGATATGCCTTCCAATGGAGATGGTACAGATTGGGAGACTTGTATGACCTTGAATGACAATTGGGGATATGCTGCCCATGATATACGCTGGAAGACTACAGAGGATGTTCTTCAAAAATTGATTGATATTACCAGTAAAGGGGGGAATTATCTATTGAATATCGGTCCGAAAGCAGATGGTACTTTCCCTGCTGAAAGCATCAATTGCTTGGAGGAAGTCGGCAGTTGGATGAAGGTGAACAGTGAAGCTATTTATGGTACAATACCGAGTCCGTTTGTTAGCCAACTCGATTGGGGAAGAGCTACCAGAAAAGAAGTGGACGGTAAACAGTTTCTTTATTTGCATGTTTTTACTCAATATTGGCCGAAAGACGGCAAACTTCTTGTCCCGGATTTTGGCTCTGGGATAAAACGGGCCTATTTATTGATTGATGCGAAGAAAACTTCTTTACCTATAGACAAAATGGGAGACAATCATATATTTTCTTTACCTTTAGACGCTCCTGATAAAATCAGTACGACCATTGTTGTAGAAACTTTGTGACGTAGGTAGGGCTGTAGTATAATAATATAAATATGGATAATATGATGAAAAGATTAAGTGGTTTGGTGCTGCTGTTGTGTTTGGCGAATTTCCTTTCTGCACAAGACATGCATATGGATACTTATTGTAATCCTTTAAATATCGATTACACGTACATGATTTATAATTCGGATAAGAATATCTCCTACCGTTCTGGTGCCGATCCTGCTGTGGTGGAGTTCCGGGGTGAATATTATATGTTTGTTACCCGTTCACACGGTTATTGGCGTTCCAGGGATTTGCTGAACTGGGAGTTTGTACGTCCGGGCAGGAACTGGTATCCGCAAGGGTGTAATGCTCCGGCGGCACATAATTACAAAGATTCGGTACTTTATGTGACCGGTGATCCTTCCGGTTCCATGAGTATCCTTTATACGGATAATCCGGCTTCAGGAAACTGGGAAGCTGTTCCGGCAATTTTGCATAATCTGCAAGATCCCGATTTGTTTATTGACGATGACGGTAAAGCGTATATGTTCTGGGGTTCTTCCAATGTGTATCCTATCAGGGGAATGGAACTGGACAAGAACCGGCGTTTCATCAAGAAGGGAGAAACGAAAGAACTCTTCAATTTGGATATGCCTAAACATGGCTGGGAACGTTTCGGTGAAAACCATACGGATACTGTATTGGGCGGATATATTGAGGGGCCTTGGCTGACGAAGCATAATGGGAAATACTATATGCAATACGGTGCTCCGGGAACGGAATTCAATGTCTATGCCGATGGTGTTTATGTGGCCGATTATCCGATGGGGCCTTATACTTACCAAAAGCATAATCCGGTGTCCTACAAGCCGGGTGGTTATATGAACGGTGCCGGACATGGAAGTACCGTGCTTGGTCCTGGGGGGCAGTATTGGCATTTTGCTTCGATGTCACTCTCTATCAATGTGAATTGGGAACGTCGCCTTTGTATGTTTCCGGCAGGGTTTGATAAAGATGGCATTATGTATGTAGATACCCGTTTCGGAGACTATCCCCGTTATGCACCTGCCGTACCGGGCAAGGCTGGACAGTTCCGTGGCTGGATGTTGCTCTCGTATGGCAAGCCGGTGACGGCTTTTACTACAAAAGACGAATTTAAGGCAGATGCCCTAACGGATGAACTGACTAAAACTTTTTGGCTTGCCGAGGCTAATGACGAACGGCAGTGGGTGTGATTTAGAGAAACCTGCTGATGTGTATGCTGTTCAGATAAACTATCACGATTATCAAAGTAATATGTACGGTCGCTACGAAGGACTCCATCACCGTTATCTCATCGAAGGTTCTCTTGATGGTGAGAATTGGGATATATTGGTGGACCGTAAGGAAAGTTATAGGGATACTCCGAATGATTATGTTGAACTGGCATTACCCAAGTCTGCCCGTTATATCCGTTATAAAAATATAGATATACCGACACCGAATCTGGCTATATCTGAACTTCGCGTCTTTGGATTGGGTACGGGGAAGGCACCGCAACAACCCAAAAAGTTGGTACTTGACCGCCAAGCAGACCGTCGTGACATCTCCATCCGTTGGGAGGCTGTGAAAGGTGCACAAGGTTACAACATACTTTGGGGCATTGCACCGGACAAACTTTACAGCTCTTGGATGGTCTATGATAAGACTGATTTATTGATGAAAACCCTTACTGCTGATCAGGATTATTATTTTTGTGTGGAGGCTTTCAATGAAAATGGTGTATCTTTACGTTCGGAAGTTAAACATGTAAAATAAATAATAAGATGAAACGTATAATCGGCATCCTTTGTGGATTATTCTTTTTCTTGTTTTCGTTTGCACAAGAAACCTTTCAAAAGGAAACTTATATCTCTTCCCGTGGAGATACATTGTTGTATCGTTTGTTGCGTCCAGAGGTGATGAAACCTGATGAAAAGTATCCTTTGGTGCTTTTCCTGCATGGTGCCGGAGAGCGTGGCAATGATAATGAGAAACAATTGGTTCATGGTGGGCAGATGTGGCTTAATCCTGTAAACCGCGAAAAGTATCCGGCGTTTATTTTGGCTCCGCAGTGTCCTGAAACCGGATATTGGGCATATACGGAGCGCCCTTCATCTTTTGCTCCGGCAGATATGCCGTTGGAAGTGCCTGTTTCTCCTATTTTCCGTACGTTGAAAGAGTTGTTGGATTTCTATCTGGCCATGCCGCAGATAGACAAAGACCGTATCTATGTTATGGGACTTTCTATGGGAGGAATGGGTACATTTGACATGGCTGTCCGCTATCCGGAGATTTTTGCGGCAGCAATACCTATTTGTGGAACAGTGAATCCGGCACGGTTGAAGGCTGGCAAATCGGTCAAGTTCCGTATTTTTCATGGAGATGCGGATAATGTAGTAACTCCTGAAGGATCGCGTGCAGCATATCGGGCCTTGAAAGCTATTGGTGCCGATGTGGAATATATTGAATTTCCTGGTTGTAATCATGGTAGTTGGAATCCGGCTTTCAACTATCCTGATTTTATGGAGTGGCTGTTTAATCAGAAGAAAAAATGATGAGAATATTGTCTGTTATCGGAGCGCTCTTTTTAGGGGGCGCTTTTTTAACTTCTTGCACCACTTCCGGTCGGGTAAGTACTTTTGTGGTATTGCCGGATACGCAGACTTATCTGGAGCAATGTCCGGAGGTCTTCGATTCGCAAGTGGACTGGTTGGTTGCCAACCGTAAGAAAATAGATGCCGTGTTCCAAGTGGGAGATTTGACACAAGATAATTCTCCGGTGGAATGGGCATATATGCAGAAAGCTTTTCATCGTGTCAGCCAAGCAGGAATACCTTATTCTGTCGTATGGGGAAATCACGATATTGGCAGTAAACCCGGTAAGTTTTCGGACATACATAACACTGCAATGGCCAACAAGTATTTTCCTCTTTCCGGCTATAAGCGGAAGAGCTATTGGGGAGGTAGTGCAGATGGAAAGACATTGGATAACTATTTCATAAATTTCAGGTCGGGCGATACCGATTGGCTGGTCTTGAATCTGGAATTCGGGCCTTCTGATGAGGCTCTGCAATGGGCCGATTCCATAGTGGGTATTCATCCGGATAAGCTTGTCATATTGAATACACACGCCTATTTGTATTGTGACAGTACGTTGCATGACGGGAAAGACTGGTGGCGCCCTCAAGGATATGGCATCGGCAAAGAGTCTGGGCGCACAGTGAACGATGGTGCTGGAATCTGGGAAAAATTGCTTCTCAAACATCGCAATGTGATAGCTGTCTTTTGTGGGCATGTCTTGAAAAGCGGAGTCGGCACGCTGGTCTCTATAGGGAAAGAGGGAAATAAAGTGTATCAGATGCTGGCAAACTATCAGCGTGGTGTGGAAGGTAGTAGATTGGGAGGTGAAGGCTACTTACGTATTGTAACTTTTAACCGGAAGACAAGGGAGATAGATGTGAAAACCTATTCTACTTGGAATAAAGCCTACCACCCCTCCGAACATCATAACTTTAAGTTCAAAGAGGTGGACTTTGATAAATATCTACGCTGAAATTTTTCAGAAAATAGATTCCTGTGTCTGTGTGGTCAGCAGTTCCAAAGCCTTGATGCCCATAACGGAATTCCCTTTCTGGTTCAGTCTTGGGCTCCATACTGCGACTGAATAACGCAGTGGATAAACTGCAGCTATGCCGCCTCCTACACCACTTTTTCCAGGAAGGCCTACTAGATAAGAGAACTCTCCGGCTTCGTCATAAAAACCACATGTTTGCATGATGGCATTGATCCTTTTTACCTGAGAGGAGGTCAGAGTGATGTTTTCGAACGCAAAGGCTTGTTTATGGTTGGCGAAAGGTAAAAATGCCTTAGACAAATCATAACAGCTCATCTCTATGGAGCATTGCAGGAAATAGAAGCGGAGTACGCGTTCTATGTCATTGTTTATGTTATGATGATATTTCAACAGATTGGTAATTGCCGCATTCAGGTAGCCGTTTTCGCGTTCGGATAGGGCTACTTCTTCATTATAATCAATCTGGTTGTTTCTGCTGAGTGAACGGACAAAACGGATATATTCCTCTTTTGGATGCTTTAAATGGCTCAATAGAATGTCGGTCATCACAATGGCGCCGGCATTGATAAATGGATTTCGGGGAATACCTTTTTCTACCTCTAGTTGCACTAGCGAGTTGAAAGCAGTGCCCGAGGGTTCTTTACCCACTCTTTTCCATAGATTGTCTCCTTCAAGGCTTAGGCACATGGCAAGGGAAAATACTTTCGAAATACTTTGTATGGAGAAGCCGGTAGTAGCTTCTCCATGCATGAAGGTTTCGCCTTGTATGGTGTGAATGCACATTCCGAACTGGTCCGGATTGATTTTGGCGAGTGCCGGAATGTAATCAGCTTGCTTGCCAATAGTGGCATAAGGCTCTATTTCTTGATGAATACCTTTCAGTATTTTCTGATAATCCATATTATAGTTCTTTTATTTCTCTATATAGTCGCCATTGTCCCTAATGAGTTCTATCAGCTTTTCCACCGCCTCTTCTTCGGGAATGTTCTTTTCGATGCACTCCTTCTTCTTGTAGAGGCTGATTTTGCCTCGTCCGGCGCCTACATAGCCATAATCAGCATCGGCCATTTCTCCGGGACCGTTGACAATGCATCCCATGATTCCTATCTTGAGTCCTTTCAGATGGCCGGTGGCTGCCTTGATACGGGCAATGGTACTTTCCAGGTCGTAGAGGGTGCGTCCGCAGCCGGGACAAGAGATGTATTCGGTCTTGCTGGTACGTACACGTCCGGCTTGCAGGATGCCGAAAGCAGTGGCATCCACTACTTTGCCGCTTATGGTTTCTCCTTGGTTGAAGAGAAGGATACCGTCGCACAGACCGTCGAAGATAAGTGCTCCCATGTCTGCAGCCGCTTTGATTTGCAGATTTTCCAGTTCGCTTTCTGCGTAGTGTTCAAAGAATACTACCGGGTTTTTCAGGTCTTCCTTCATCATTTGGTGTACCAGGGCGCGTTGTTCTCCCAATCGGTTGGGGTGATTGCTTTGTGAAACTAATACGACTTCCGGATGATACTTCAGGCAGGCGATGGCTTCGTCATTCAGCCCCATGTACGTGATGAAGAGGAATTTCAAAGAAGCGCCGCAGCTGCTTAGGAAAGGAAGCTGGTCTCCTTTGAAGGCGGGCCAGGCATTGTCCGGTTCCGTTCCGCCGTTACTGTGCTCCATCCAGACATCGGCATCGATGATGCATTGCATGCCTTCCGGAAGTTGCCGGGGGATGGAGCGCCCCGTATAGATATAGTCCGGCATGAATTGCGGGTTGAAGTCCATATCTCCGTCCAGGCGTGCAGCGATGACCACAGGCAGATTGTCTCCACCGATATGGTGTACGGCACCGGTCTTGCGGCGGGTGGGAGAGAGATAATTGAATTCCGGTACATCTGCTCCGGGGATGTAGGGGTGGTCGTGTCGTTGTACAATGTAATCCACCAGTTTGCGGGCTACGGGGATTTCTGCCTCCGGAGCTTCACTCAGGGAAACCCGGATAGTGTCACCCAAACCATCTGCCAGCAGGGCACCGATGCCCAGGGCTGACTTGATGCGCCCGTCTTCTCCGTCTCCGGCTTCCGTTACACCGAGATGCAGCGGGAATCGCATGCCTTCTTGTTCCATTACGGCTGCCAGCAAGCGCACTGTCTTTACCATGACCACTGTATTGGACGCCTTGATGGAAATGACTACATCCGTGAAATTCTCTTGCACGCAGATGCGCAGAAACTCCATACAAGATTCCACCATGCCTTCCGGTGTATCGCCATAGCGCGACATGATGCGGTCGGATAATGAACCGTGGTTCACGCCGATGCGGATGGCAGTATGGTTCTCCTTGCAGATATTAAGGAAGGGGACAAAGCGGTCGTGTATCTTCTGCAACTCCTGGGCATACTCTTCATCGGTATACTCCAAATGTTTGAAAGTACGTGCTGCATCCACATAGTTTCCCGGATTGATGCGTACTTTTTCTACATACTGTGCTGCCACGTCCGCTACCTTCGGGTTGAAGTGAATGTCGGCCACAAGCGGCACCATATATCCGTCCTGGCGTAGGCCTATGTTGATATTCATCAGGTTTTCAGCCTCTTTGATGCCTTGGGCCGTGAGGCGTACATACTCTCCTCCGGCGTCGACAATACGTTTGGCTTGCGCCACACTGGCTTCTGTGTCCTGCGTAGCGGTGTTCGTCATACTTTGTATGCGGATAGGATTGGAGCCGCCCATAGGGGTGGCTCCAATGTTTACTTCTGACGTTTCCCGTCGGGAATAGTTAAATAGATCCACGATGATATTTACAGTTAAAGGATTAAAAGATTTACGATTGGATGATTTACGATGTACGATTGAAATTACTTCTTGGTATCTTCAATCGTACATCGTAAATCATCCAATCGTAAATCAATTGGTTTTGTATTCGTACTTCACATCCTTCAAGTCCTCATTTGCCTTGACTATTTTCTTTTTCAGCCCTTCTTTGTAGGTGGCAAATGTTTCGGCCAATGAGGAATCGCCCAATGCCAGCATTTGTACGGCAAGGATGGCAGCGTTCATGGCACCATTAATGGCAACGGTGGCTACCGGTATGGT